>WBZL01000194.1_pt1 | contig 67110 bp, 57 predicted proteins | sample 5204291 | NCBI WGS metagenome assembly WBZL01 (sample SAMN12344345, study PRJNA552823) | activated sludge metagenome | biome: Activated sludge suspended growth; feature: Nitrification reactor; material: Wastewater; isolation source: activated sludge from nitrification reactor of wastewater...
TGGTTTCCACCAGCTTGTTGATGCCTTCGGCCAGTTGCAGGAAGAAGCCATCCTTGCCATTCACGTCCAGCCGCTGGCTGAAGTCGCCGGCGGCGGCGGCGGTGACCAGGTCGGCGATTTCCTTTTCGGTGGCCGACTCCTCGGTACGGTCGCGCCACTCGCCCACCGAACCGAGTCGTTCCCCCGCCTCGTTGAAGATCGGGTTGGTCGTCAGGGCATACAACCTGTCGCCGATGACGATCTCGGAACGGGCCGTGTCGCGCAGGTTCGCCAGCCGGTCCAGGGCGGCCTGGGGGTCGGGGTAGAACACGCCGATGGAGGAGCCGATGAAGCCATCGGCGGAGAAGCCGGGAACGGTTTTCCGGATCGCCTGCTCGGTATGCCGCAGGGTCTCCAGCAGGGCCTTGTTGGCGTAGAACACCCGGCCATCGTTGTCGGCGATGCGGACATTGGTGGAAACGCTGTCGAGGGCCTGGCGGATGCGCAGGTTTCCGTCGGAGATCCGCTTCGCCTCGGCCACGTCGAAGCCCAGCCTGGTCTGCATGGATTCCAGGTTTTCCAGGACATTGCCGATTTCATCCTGGCGCTCGATCGGGATCCGGTTGTCGTAGTTGCCCTCGCTGATGCGCTGGAACACGCCGGCGGTGCGGTTCAACGGCCCCACGATGTCCCGCATCAGGAGCCAGGCGAACCAGAGGGCGAGGATGACCCCCAGACCCATGCCCGCCAGGCCGATGGCGAGAACACCGCGATAGCGGGCATTGGCCGCCTCGTAATCCTCCCTGGCCTGATTTTGCAGAAGCACCCGCAGGCTTTCCATCTTGTCACGGGCATCGGCATACAAGGGGTTCACCCGCGTCAGAAGAACGTGGGTGGCGGCTTTGTAATCCGCCGCCTTCACCGCTTCCATGGCCGGCTGCAATCCTTCCTGGACAAAGCGTGCCCGTGCTTCGGCGAACGCGGCGGCCGTGGCGGCCGATTCCGCCGGCAACTGGATGGCCTGGAACTCCCGCCACAGGGCGCTGATCTGGTCGCGATTGGCGGCCATGGCGTCGAGGTGTTTGCCAACCGGGTGGTCATGCTGGTTGGCGGATGGCCCGCCCGGGTCATGTTGCACGGTCAGCGCCACCTGGGTCTGGTTCTCGCTCATCAGGCGCACCACCTGGCCGACGATACGGATGGGTTCCAGGCGCGCGTGGTACAGGGCTTCCATGTCCTTGTTGGTCATCGACACGCCGCCCATGCCGACGGTCGAGCCCACCAGGATCATGACGATCACCATGCCCATGATGCCGGTCAGGCGTTGCTTGATGGTCAGGCGGTTGAGGAAGGCTTTCAGGCCGGAGGGGCGCAGGGATTTGGCCTTGCCCTCGTTGAGCGCCCGGTACAGGGTCTCGGCCTGGCTGAGCCGGTCGCGCTCGGGCTTGCGGCGCACCGAGAGATAGCCGGTGACCTGGCCGCCTTGCCGGATCGGCGCCACATGGGCCTCGACCCAGTAATGGTCGCCGTTCTTGCAGCGGTTCTTGACCATGCCCACCCAGGGCCGGCCAGCCTGGACGGTGTCCCACAGGTCCTTGAAGGCGGCGGCGGGCATGTCCGGATGACGCACGATGTTCTGGGGCGCCCCCAGCAACTCCTCGCGGCTGAAGCCGCTGATGGCGACGAAGGTGTCATTGACGTGGGTGATGACACCCCGGGTGTCCGTCGTGGAAACGATGGTTTCCCCTTCCCGCATCTGGCGTTCGACGCCAGTCACAGGCATGTTCACTCGCATAGCATTTCCTCAGCGTGTACACCGAAAGCCATCGATGTCCCGGCCACTTCCGCCGGACGGCGCATGGCTCGGGTGATGTCCGAGGATTAACGGCAGCGGGGGCGGCTTCTTTAACGTGAAAGTCGCACAGCGACTTCTCGAAGCTCCCCTCTCCCGCAAGCGGGAGAGGGGCTGGGGGTGAGGGAAACAGGCATGGCTTTCATGCTTCAGGGTGTCTTCTCAAAGCCATGTCCGTTAGTCAGAAACTCGGGCCACGCGGGGAGAACGACCGAAGCCGGGGTGTGCTCCCGGTCGGCGGGCAAGACGCCCGGGGCGGCGGCTCAGGCGACCAGACGGCGCAGGGCTTCCTGGTATTTTTCCGCCGTGCGGGCCACCACCTCGGGCGGCAACTCGGGCCCGGGCGATTGCTTGTTCCAGCCGGAGGCCGTCAGCCAGTCGCGCACGTATTGCTTGTCGTAGCTCGGCGGATTCTCGCCGACCCGGTACTGGTCGGCGGGCCAGAAGCGGGAAGAGTCCGGCGTCAGCACTTCGTCGATGAGGGTCAGTGTTCCGGCCTCGTCTAGACCGAATTCGAACTTGGTGTCGGCGATGATGATGCCCCGGGTGAGGGCATACGCCGCGGCCGCCTGGTAGAGCGCGATGGCCGCGTCCCGGACCCGGGCGGCGATTTCCGGGCCGAGCAGGGCCTGGCACTGGGCGAAATCGATGTTCTCGTCGTGGGCGCCCACGGCGGCCTTGGTGGAGGGCGTGAACAGGGGCTCGGGCAACTTGTCCGCCTGTCTGAGCCCGGGCGGCAGGGGGATGCCACAGACCTTGCCGGTCTTCTGGTAATCCGCCCAGCCCGACCCCACCAGATAGCCCCGCACGATAGCTTCCACCGGCAGGGCCTTGAGCCGTTTCACCACGATGGCGCGTCCGGCCACCTGGTCCCGCTCCGAAGGTTGAACCACCGACTCCGGCGCGTCGCCGGTGAGTTGGTTAGGCAGGATGTTCGACAACTTCCCGAACCAGAAATCCGCCACCGCCGTCAGCACCTTGCCCTTGTCCGGGATGGGCGTGGGCAGCACCACGTCGAAGGCGGACAGCCGGTCGGTGGTGACGATAAGCATGCGTTTGTCATCGATGGCATAGATGTCGCGCACCTTGCCCTTGTGGATCAGGGGCAGGGACTGGATGGAGGATTCGAACAGGGCGTCGGTCATGGTGTGCAGGCGGCTGGGGGATGCGGCATTTTAGCGGGTAGAGGGGTCGGGCGTGTCTTGGATGGATGCCGGGCCGCCCCAACCCTTCCGCGTATCCGATCATCGATCAGACCAGCGTGTAGCGCTTCATCGAGCCGCCGTAAGGAGAAAGCCATAAGTAATGATCGAGTTCCAGTGCATGCCGACGATGCCGTGGGTGGTCATGACTTGAGGGTCTTCAGGAAGATCTCGGCGCTGACGATGGGGCAGGCAATCTGGCCGGAGAGGCTGAGCAAATCCAGATCACCGCTGACCAGGTAGTCGGCCTGTGCGGCGACGGCGAGTTGCAAGAAGGGCTGGTCGTAAACGTCACGGCAAGCCGGCGTGGCGGGCGGCGGGCTGGGAATGCGCACGGTTTCGCACCAGGGCAGATAGTCGGCCAGCAACTCGCCCTGTTGGTCCGCGTCGAGCCTGAACTTGGGGTAGGCCAGTACGCGGATCAGTTCGGCGGTGGTGGTCCTGGACACGAGAGGAACAAAGCGGACTCCCTGCCAGGCATGGCGCAGGACAGCGAGGCGGCCTTGGGCGAATACCAGGGCGGAGAGCACCGGGTTGGTGTCCAGCACCACGCGCGGTGGCTGGCTCATTTCTTCTGTTTGGCGTCTGGTTGGCGCGCCCAGGCAACGGCATCGGCGATGTCCTGCTCCCGCAGGTCAAGTTCGGCCAGCTTGGCGCGCACGGCATCGGCGCGCTGAATGCGGACGGGGGTGAGGATGATCTGTCCGTCCCGTGTCTGCACATCGAAGTATTCGGTGGGGCCGAGGGCGTTGGTCACGCTCTTGGGCAGGGTGAGCTGATTCTTGGCGGTCATCTTGGCGAGCATGGTGCGTCTCGACGCGGAAAGTAAGGAAACCTTACTTTAGTGTTGTTACGGACGAAGCTCAAGCCGCTGTTGGCTGCCTGAACGCTTCGTTGAAGGTTTCCAGGGTTTGCGGCTGCTAGCCATCGATCAGTATGTCCTGCGGGTTGTAGCCCGGCCCTGGGCCTTGATCAGCAGGTTCGGATCGTCCAGGGCTTCCCGGTCCACCAGAATCTTGGCCTTGGTCTGGGCGGCGATGCGTTTCAGCCAGTCGCCTTGCTGGGTGGTCCAGGCACGCGATCCAAGCAGTTTTTGCGGGGCGTCCTCCACCCGTTCGTCATGGGAGATAAGGGCACCGCCGATGGCGGCCTGTCGAATGAAACCGTCGTACGAGGAGCATAAGGTGACTCGCGGTTCCGGCCGAATAGCAGCCACACCCCCGGACAAAAAAATGGCGGCCTATGGCCGCCATTTTCAGTAGGTACAGATGCTCAGTTGACCTTGGGATCCAGCTCGCCCTTGTCGTAGCGCTTCTGCATGTCTTCCAGGCTGTAGACCTTGGTGATCTTGCTGGCCTGGCCGGCGGCGCCGAAGGCTTCGTAGCGGGCGGCGCAGATGCCGCTCATGGCCTTGGTGGCTTCCTTGAGGAACTTGCGCGGGTCGAAGTTGGCCTTGTTCTCGGCCAGGTGCTTGCGGATGGCGCCGGTGGAGGCCATGCGCAGGTCGGTGTCGATGTTCACCTTGCGCACGCCGTTCTTGATGCCCTCGACGATCTCGCTGACGGGCACGCCGTAGGTCTGGCCCATGTCGCCGCCGTAGCTGTTGATGATGGCGAGCCAGTCCTCCGGCACCGAGGAGGAACCGTGCATGACCAGGTGCACGCTGGGGATGCGGGCGTGGATTTCCTTGACGCGGTCGATGCGCAGCACCTTGCCGGTGGGCTTCTGGGTGAACTTGTAGGCGCCGTGGGAGGTGCCGATGGCGATGGCTAGGGCGTCAACGTGGGTCTTCTTGACGAAGTCGGCGGCCTCGTCGGGGTCGGTCAGCAGGGCGGAATGGTCCAGCACGCCTTCGGCGCCGTGGCCGTCTTCCTCGCCGGCCTTGCCGGTTTCCAGGGAACCCAGGCAGCCCAGTTCGCCTTCCACGGAGACGCCGCAGGCATGGGCCAGTTCCGCCACGTGGCGGGTGGTGTCCACGTTGTATTCATAGGTGGAGGGGGTCTTGCCGTCGGTGCCCAGGGAGCCGTCCATCATCACGGAGCTGAAGCCGGACTGTATGGAGCGGAAGCAGATGCTGGGGGAAGCGCCGTGGTCCTGGTGCATGCACACGGGGATGTGCGGGTAGGACTCGATGGCGGCCAGGATCAGGTGGCGCAGGAAGGGCTCGCCGGCATAGGAACGGGCGCCGGCGGAACCTTGCAGGATCACCGGGCTGTTGGTCTTGTCGGCGGCCTGCATGATGGCCTGGACCTGTTCCATGTTGTTGACGTTGAAGGCCGGCAGGCCGTAGCCGTTTTCGGCGGCGTGGTCGAGCAGTTGACGCAGGGAAATCAGAGCCATCTGGAAATCTCCTTTCGAGTGATAGTGATCAGGCTTTCTTGCGTTCGCCGACGCGAACGATCTTCATGGTGTTGGTACCGCCGGGCTTGCCGATGGGCTCGCCGATGGTGAGCAGGATCAGGTCGCCGTTGCGCACCGCGCCGCGTCGCCGCAGTTCATCCTCCGCCTCCGACAGCAACTGGTCCCGTTCGTTGCTGGAAGGCTTGAAATTGACCGGATAGACGCCGCGGAACAGGGTCACCTTCCTGCGGGTTTCGACCTCCGGCGTCAGGGCGTAGATCGGCACGTGAGTGCTGATGCGGGACATCCACAGGGCCGTGGAGCCGGACTGGGTCATGGCGGCGATGGCCTTGATGTTCAGGTGCAGGGCGGTGAAGGCGGCGGACATGGCGATGGCCTCGTCCACCCGCAGGAAACCCTGGTCCATGACGCGGGCGCCGGCCATGGAGTCGTACTCCTTCTCCGCCTCCAGGCAGACCCGGTGCATGGCGGAAATGGCCTCCACCGGGTACTTGCCGGCGGCGGTCTCGGCGGACAGCATGACCGCGTCGGTGCCGTCCAGGACCGCGTTGGCCACGTCGGACACCTCGGCCCGGGTGGGGATGGGGTTCTCGATCATGGACTCCATCATCTGGGTCGCGGTGATCACCACCTTGTTCTTTTCCCGCGCCAGCTTGGTCATGCGCTTCTGCAGGGCGGGCACGGCGGCATCGCCCACTTCCACGCCCAGGTCGCCCCGGGCCACCATGATGGCGTCGGAGGCGTTGAGGATTTCATCCAGCGCCTCGATGGCTTCCGCCCGCTCGATCTTGGCCACGATCCAGGCCCGTCCCCCGGCGGCGCGCAGGATTTCCCGCGCCTGCTGGATATCGGCGGCGGAGCGGGGAAAGGACACCGCCAGGTAATCCGCCTTGATGGCGGCGGCGGTCTTGATGTCCTCGATGTCCTTCTCGGTCAGGGCCGAGGCGGAAAGCCCCCCGCCCTTGCGGTTGATACCCTTGTTGTTGGACAGCACGCCGCCCTGCACCACCTTGCAGTGGACCTCGCTGCCCTGGACTTCCTCGACCCACATCTCGATGCGTCCGTCATCCAGCAGCAGGGTGGCTCCCCGGGTCACATCCTTGACCAGGTCCTTGTAATCGAGTCCGACGCGAGCCTGGTCGCCCAGTTCGCAGGTGGCGTCGAAGATGAACTTGTCGCCCGTCTTCAGGCTGATCTTGCCATCCTTGAACTTGCCGATGCGGATCTTGGGGCCTTGCAGGTCCACCAGCACGCCCACGGCGCGGCCCCGGGTCTTGGCCAGGGAACGCACCAACTCGCAGCGCTGTTGATGTTCCTCGGCGCTGCCGTGGGAGAAATTGAGGCGGACCACGTCCACCCCGCCCTCGATCATCTTGTCCAGCACCTTGGGATCGGAACAGGCGGGACCGAGGGTGGCGACTATTTTTGTTCTGCGCAGCATGTTTGTTGCGGGAAACGAGAAACGGGAAACGGGAAACGCAACTGCGTCCGCCTCACACGTTTCCCGTTTCCCGCTTCCCTTTTCTCGCTTTTCGCTCAGTTGGCCGCCCGCTTTTCCAGGATATCCACGGCGGGCAGGACCTTGCCCTCCAGATATTCCAGGAAGGCGCCGCCGGCGGTGGAAATGTAGGACACCTTGTCGTAGATGTCGTACTTCTGGATGGCGGCGATGGTGTCGCCGCCGCCGGCCAGGGTGAAGGCCTTGGTGTTGGCGATGGCCATGGCGATGGCCTTGGTACCGGCGCCGAACTGGTCGAATTCAAACACGCCGACCGGGCCGTTCCACACCACGGTGCCGGCCTTCATGATGATGTCGACCAGTTCCTGGGCCGACTTCGGGCCGATGTCGAAGATCATGTCATCGTCGGCCACGGCGTCGGCGGCTTTGGCAACGGCGGGTTCGGCGGCGTCGAATTTCTTGCCGCACACCACGTCGACGGCGATGGGGATGGTGGCGCCGCGGGCGGTCATCTTGGTGATCAGAGCCTGGGCGGTGGGGATCAGGTCGGCTTCACACAGGGACTTGCCGACGTTCTTGCCGGTGGCGGCCAGGAAGGTGTTGGCGATGCCGCCGCCGACCACCAGTTGCTCGCACTTCTCGGACAGGGCTTCCAGCACGGTCAGCTTGGTGGACACCTTGGAGCCGCCGACGATGGCGACCATGGGCCGGGCCGGGTTGGCCAGGGCCTTGTCCAGGGCTTCCAGTTCCTCGCTCACCAGCTTGCCGGCGCAGGCGGTGGGAGCGTACTGGGCGATGCCGTAGGTGGAGGCCTCGGCCCGGTGTGCGGTGCCGAAGGCGTCCATGACGAAGACGTCGCACAGGGCGGCGTATTTGCGGGCGGTTTCCTCGACGTTCTTCTTCTCGCCCTTGTTAACGCGGCAGTTTTCCAGCAGGACGACCTCGCCCTCGGCCACGTCAAAGCCCCCGTTCACCCAATCCTTGATCAGGCGCACCGGCTTGCCCAGCTTGGCGGCCATCACGTCGGCCACGGGTTGCAGGGAGACCTCGGGGGTCCACTCGCCTTCGGTGGGACGGCCCAGGTGGGAGGTGACCATGACCCTGGCGCCGGCCTTGAGGGCATGCTCGATGGTGGGCATGGAGGCGGTGATGCGGGCGTCGGAGGTGACCTTGCCTTCCTTGACGGGCACGTTCAGGTCGGCGCGGATGAAGACGCGCTTGCCCTTCAGGTCCAGGTCGGTCATGCGGAGGAATTTGGCCATTGTTGTGCTCCTTGGAGAGTTAAGCGGTAAGGAATAAGGGGGCCTATGCCTTACAGCTCAGGTTGTTCGGGCGTAGGGTGGGTTAGGCCGAAGGCCGTAACCCACCATGACGCTATTGGCGGGTTACGCCGCTCGCGCGGCTAACCCACCCTACGGCCTTACTTGGCGACGTGCTCCACCAGACGCAGCATGTTGCAGGTGTAGCCATACTCGTTGTCGTACCAGGCCACGACCTTGACGAAGGTGCCGTCCAGGGCGATGCCGGCTTCGGCGTCGAAGGTGGAAGGCGCGCTGTTGCCGACGAAGTCGGTGGAGACCACCTTCTCGTCGGTGTAGCCCAGCACGCCCTTCAGGGCGCCCTGGGAGGCGGCCTTCATGGCGGCGCAGATGTCGGCGTAGGCGGCTTCCTTGTTCAGTTCCACGGTCAGGTCAACCACGGAGACGTCGGAGGTGGGGACGCGGAAGGCCATGCCGGTGAGCTTCTTGTTCAGCTCGGGCAGCACCTTGCCGACGGCCTTGGCGGCGCCGGTGGAGGACGGGATGATGTTTTCCAGGATGCCGCGGCCACCGCGCCAATCCTTCTTGGAGGGTCCGTCCACGGTCTTCTGGGTGGCGGTGGCGGCATGCACGGTGGTCATCAGGCCGCGCTTGATGCCCCAGTTGTCGTTCAGCACCTTGGCCACGGGAGCCAGGCAGTTGGTGGTGCAGGAAGCGGCGGACACGATGGTCTGGCCGGCATAGGTGGCGTGGTTCACGCCGTAGACGAACATGGGGGTGTCGTCCTTGGAAGGAGCGGACTGGACCACCTTCTTGGCGCCGGCGGCGATGTGGGCCTGGCAGGACTCGGTGGTCAGGAAGAAGCCGGTGCAGTCGATGACGATGTCGGCGCCCACTTCGTTCCACTTCAGGTTGGCGGGATCCTTCTCGGCGGTCAGGCGGATGGTCTTGCCGTTGACCTTCAGGTTGTTGCCGTCGACGGCCACGTCACCGTTGAAGCGACCGTGCACGGAGTCGTACTTCAGCATGTAGGCCAGGTAGTCGGGTTCCAGCAGGTCGTTGATGGCGACCACTTCGATGCCCGGGAAATCCTTGGCGATGGCGCGGAAAGCCATGCGACCGATACGACCGAAACCATTGATGCCAACTTTGATAGCCATGCTTAGCTCCTTTTAGAAAAGTAGGTCGGGTTAGCGCAGCGTAACCCGACATTCATTGCTGTTCGTCGGGTTACGGCCCGCGGCCCAACCCGACCTACGGACTTGAATTACAGAATGCCCTTTACCGTGCTGACCACATTTTCAACGGTGAAGCCGAACTCCTTGAACAGCTGGGGAGCCGGGGCGGATTCGCCGAAACGGTCCAGGCCGATCACGGCGCCGCGCAGGCCCACGTACTTCCACCAGCCGTCGGTGACGCCGGCTTCGATGGCGACCTTGTGCACGGTGGGCAGCAGCACGCTGTCCTTGTAGGCCTTGTCCTGCTTGTCGAACACGTTGGTGGAAGGCATGGACACCACCCGGGCGGCGATGCCCTCGGCCTTCAGGGCTTCCTGGGCCTTGAGGGCCAGTTCCACTTCCGAACCGGTGGCGATCAGCACCACCTTGGCATCGGCGGCATCGGACAGCACGTAGCCGCCCTTGCGGATGTCGGCGATCTGGGCGTCGCTGCGCTTGACGAAGGGCAGGTTCTGGCGCGACAGGATGTGGCAGCTGGGGCCGTCCTTCTTCTCGACGGAAGCCGCCCAGGCCACCAGGGTCTCGGTGGTGTCGCAGGGGCGCCAGACGGTCATGTTGGGGATCATGCGCAGGGTGGCGGTCTGTTCCACCGGCTGGTGGGTGGGGCCGTCCTCGCCCAGGCCGATGGAGTCATGGGTGAACACATAGACCACGCGCTGCTTCATCAGGGCGGACATGCGCAGGGCGTTGCGGGCGTATTCCGAGAACATCAGGAAGGTGCCGCCGAACGGGAAGATGCCGCCGTGCAGGGCCATGCCGTTCATGATGTGGCTCATGCCGAACTCGCGCACGCCGTAGGAGATGTAGTTGCCGCCCGGATTGCGGTGCAGGCTGTGGCAGCCGGGCCAGTTGGTCAGGTTGGAGCCGGTCAGGTCGGCGGAACCGCCGACGCGCTCGGGCAGGGTGGAAACCAGGCGCTCGATGGCCAGTTGGCTGGCCTTGCGGGTGGCGACGGTCTCGGCCTTCTCCAGGGTGGTGGCCAGGGCCTTGGCGACGCGATCGTTCCAGTCGGCGGGCAGCTCACCCTTCATGCGGCGGGTGAACTCGGCGGCCAGCTCGGGGAATTGGGCGGAATATTCGGCGAACTTGTTGTTCCACAGCTTCTCCAGGCCCTCGCCCTTGGTCTTGGCATCCCAGCCTTCATAGACATCCTGGGGAATGACGAAGGGATCGTGGTTCCAGCCCAGGTGCTTGCGGGTGGCTTCGATTTCCGCGTTGCCCAGGGCGGCGCCGTGCACGTCGTGGGTGCCCTCCTTGTTGGGAGAGCCCTTGCCGATGATGGTCTTGCAGCAGATCAGGGTAGGCTTGTCGGCGGACCGCTTGGCCTTCTGCACGGCGGCTTCGATGGCGGCGGCGTCATGGCCGTCCACGTTGGCGACGACGTTCCAGCCGTAGGCTTCGAAGCGCTTGGGGGTGTCGTCGGTGAACCAGCCTTCGGTGTGGCCGTCGATGGAGATGCCGTTGTCGTCCCAGAAGGCGACCAGCTTGTTGAGCTTCCAGGTGCCGGCCAGGGCGCAGGCCTCGTGGGAGATGCCTTCCATCATGCAGCCGTCGCCCAGGAACACGTAGGTGTGGTGGTTGACGATGTCGAGGCCGGGCTTGTTGAACTCGTGGGCCATCAGTTTCTCGGCCAGGGCCATGCCCACGGCGTTGGTGATGCCCTGGCCCAGGGGACCGGTGGTGGTCTCGACGCCGGGGGTGTAGCCGTACTCGGGGTGGCCCGGGGTGCGGGAATGCAGCTGACGGAAGTTCTTGAGATCGTCGGTGGTGACGTCGTAGCCGGTCAGGTGCAGCAGGGCATAGATCAGCATGGAGCCGTGGCCGTTGGACAGCACGAAGCGGTCCCGGTCCGGCCACTTGGGGTTGGCCGGGTTGTGGCGCAGGTGATGGTTCCACAGCACTTCGGAGATTTCGGCCATGCCCATGGGGGCGCCGGGGTGGCCAGAATTGGCTTTCTGCACGGCATCCATCGCAAGGGCGCGGATGGCATTAGCGAGGTCGGAACGTGTTGCCATGTCTTTGTTTCCTTGAAGAAAAAACCGAAATCTTGGCCCATGGGGGCGGAAAGTTTTGATTATGTCGTACCGCGCCAGTCATGGGCAAGCCGAGCGGAGACGGTCGGAACCCGCGCGGAATCATGACGAAAGGGGGAATCGCCTTGTTTTTCGGGGGCGTCAGGCGTGATTCGGGAAAAAATTAAAATATTTTTATATTGCCGGACGGTAATCTTATGGAAACCAGCATTGATGCGGCGCACAACGTCATTCAGGCTGAATTGCCGAGGGGTTTTTCCAAAAACCGGGGAAAAGGACGAAATCCGGACGAGAGCCCCCCGATCCGCCCATACACCTATACGCCCACCCAGGATCTCCATTGGGCCAGCAGATCCGGAGTCAGCGCGGCAAGCACCGAGCGACACCAGGGATCCCCGGAGAGGAAGGCCTCGCCGGCGAGAGAACAGGCCGCGCCGCCGGACTCGCGCAGGATCAGGCTGCCCGCGGCGTAATCCCAGAGTTTCTGGCCGCCATGAAGATAGATATGCATGCGCCCGGCCGCCACGTAGCACCAATCCAGGGTGCTGGCGCCCAGGTTGCGCTGGGAACTGAACGGATGCTCGAAGGCGAGGCGACCGGCCAGGGTGCGATCGATCCGCTTCAACTCGATGCCCGCCATGCAGCGGCCCAACTCGGTGGGGGGTGTTTTCAGGGGCAGGCGCTCCCCGTTCATGAAGGCGCCCTGGCCCTCGACGGCATAGAACGCCTCGTCGGCGCCGGGGTCGTAAACCACGCCCAGCACGCTCTTCCGGTTCTGGATCAGGGCGACGGAAATGGCGAAGAAGGGCAGGCCATTGACGAAGTTGCTGGTGCCGTCGATGGGGTCCACGCACCAGAATCCCTCGTCGCCCAGCGCCCAGACATCCCGCTGTTCGGCGTCGGTCATTTCCTCGCCCAGCATGGGATAGGGCGCGATGGCCCGCAGGCGTTTGAACAGGGCGTTCTGGGCGGCCACGTCCGCCTCGGTAAGCAGGCTGCCGTCCACCTTGCGCTCGTGGGCCACCTTGAGATAGCGCGGCATGACCTCCTCCCGGCCGACATCGCGGCAGGCGGCGATGACCTGGTCAAGCAAGTCGGCAGCCGGCAGTGGGTCGTCGACTGATTTGCCGACGACTGGCGACTGACGGCTGGCTACTGGCTTTTCCATTTGATGGAGCATCCCATGCTGGGAGTCTGGTCGGCGGGCCCGCGCTGGGTCTCGGCCACCCGCTTCATGGCCTCGAACAGGTCGCGGCGGACGCCTTCCGGCGCGGTTTCCTTGCGGGATTCGTCCAGGCGACCCCGGTACTGCAATTCGAGCTTCCGGTTGAAGCCGAAGAAATCGGGCGTGCACACCGCGCCATAGGCCTTGGCGATGTCCTGGCTTGCGTCCAGCACGTAGGGCATGGGGAAATCCAGGCGTCGAGCCAGCTCGGCCATGTGGTCGAAGCCGTCCTCGGGATATTCCGTCGGGTCGTTGGACATGACGGCGATGGCGCCGATGCCGTGGCCCCGCAGCTCCCGCACATCCCGGACGATGCGCTCGATGACCGCCTGCACGTAGGGACAGTGGTTGCAGATGAACATGAGCAGCAGCCCGTTGGGGCCGGCCACGTCCTTGAGGGTATAGGTCTTGCCGTCCACGCCGGGCAGGGCGAAATCCACCGCCTTCCAGCCGAAATCGCAGACGGGGGTTTCCATGCGAACCATGCCTTGGCTCCCGTTGATGCATTCGGCCGGATAATATCACCCCACCCGAGGCCACCCGTGATGCCCCGCTTCCACTGCGACCTGCCCCTGGCGCCCGGCCGCCAGATCGAACTGCCCCTTGATGCCGCGCGTCATGCCGTGGGCGCCCTGCGCCTGCGCGACGGGGATGCGGTCACCCTGTTCAACGGCGACGGCGCGGAGTACCCCGCCATCCTGGAATTGCGCGGCAAGGCCGCGTTCGCGCGCATTACCGGCCGCGCCAACCCCGAGCGGGAGTCGCCCCTGCGCATCACCCTGGCCCAGGGCATCTCCAGCGGCGAGCGCATGGACCTGACCCTGCAGAAGGCGGTGGAACTGGGCATTTCCGCCATCCAGCCCCTCATGACGCGACGCACGGTGGTCAAGCTCGGCGGCGAGAAGGTGGACAAGCGCCTGCGCCACTGGCAAGGCGTGGTCATCGCCGCCTGCGAGCAATCCGGCCGCAACCAGATCCCCCCGGTCCTGGCGATCCAGGACGGCCTGATGTGGCTGAAACAGCCCGAGACGCGCGACACGCCCAACCGTTTTCTGCTCGACCCGGAAGGTGATGTCGGACTGGGCGAGCTGGCGCCGCCGCAAGGAACAATCCTGCTGCTGGCCGGACCGGAGGGCGGCTTCGACCCCGTCGAGCGCAAGCTCGCCCTCGCTGCCGGCTTTCGCCGCGTCCGCCTGGGCCCCCGCATCCTGCGCACCGAGACCGCCGCCCTGGCGGCCCTGGCCGCCCTGCAGGCGCGCTGGGGCGATTTCCGATGACCCATCCTGATCTTGCTCAAGTTTTCCGCCCCGGGGCCGTAACCCGGGCCACTCACGCACAATTTCCGGAGGGATAAGACATGGCGAAACTGGGGGAGGCGGACGCCGCATCCTTCGTGCAGTGGTTCCGCTCCGCTGCGCCCTACATCCACGCCTTTCGCGGCAAGACCTTCGTGCTGGCCTTCGGCGGCGACGCCCTGGCCGACGGCGGCTTCGCCGGGCTGAGCCACGACTTCAACCTGCTCAACAGCCTGGGCGTGCGCCTGGTGCTGGTGCACGGCGTGCGGCCCCAGGTGGAGGAGCGCCTGCGCGACCTGGGCCTGGATGCCATGTACGTGCGCGACCGCCGGGTCACCGACGCGGAAACCCTGGAACACGTCAAGGACGCGGTGGGCTCCGTGCGGGTGGACATCGAAAGCCTGCTCTCGGTGGGCCTGCCCAACACCCCCATGGCCGGCGCCGACATCCGCGTGGCCTCGGGCAATTTCGTCACCGCCCGGCCGGTGGGCGTGGTGGACGGCGTCGATCTCCTGTTCACCGGCGAAGTACGCAAGGTGGCCGACAAGGCCATCACCGACCGCCTGTCGGCCGGCGAGATCGTCCTGCTCTCGCCCCTGGGCTATTCCCCCACCGGCGAGGTGTTCAACCTGACCCTGGAGGAAGTGGCCACTGCCGCCGCCGTGGCCCTGGGGGCGGACAAGCTGATCTTCCTGCTCGACCACGGCGATTGCCGGGACGCCAGGGGCAAGCTCATCAACCAGCTCACCGCCGCCACCGCCCAGCGCCTGATCAAATCCCTGCCGGACGGGGACCTGAAGCTCTACCTGCCCCATGCCGTGCGCGCCTGCCGCCAGGGCGTGCGCCGCGCCCACCTGCTGCCGCGCGCCCAGGACGGCGCCCTGCTGATGGAGCTGTTCACCCACGAAGGCGTGGGCACCATGTTGACCCGGGAGGAACTGGAGAATATCCGCCCGGCCAAGATCGAGGACGTGGGCGGCATCCTGTCGGTCATCGAACCCCTGGAAAGCGATGGCGTGCTGGTGCGCCGTTCCCGGGAACGCCTGGAACAGGAAATCGAGCAGTTCTTCGTGGACGAGCTGGACGGTCGCATCGTCGGTTGCGTGGCCCTCTACCCCTTCTCCGACACCCGCGCGGGGGAGATGGCCTGCCTGGCCGTGGCCCCGGATTTCCGCCGTGGCGGCCGCGGCGACGCCCTGCTGGCCGCCGTCGAGGAAGCCGCGCGGGCACGGGGGCTGGACCAGCTCTTCGTGCTCACCACCCGCGCCGCCCACTGGTTCATCGAGCGCGGCTTCGTGCTGGCGGGCCCGGACGACCTGCCGGCGCCGCGCAAGGCCATGTACAACTGGCAGCGGCGTTCCAAGGTGCTGGTCAAGCCCTTGCCCGCCGAAACCTGACATGCAAACCGCCCGCTGGCTCTTGTGTGTCCTGCTGGCTGGCCTGTCCGGCCCGGCCCTGGCTTTCACCGTGGGGGTCTTGCCGATCCACAGTTCCCGGGTGCTGGTGGAACGCTACGAGCCCTTGCGCGCCTACCTCGAACGGACCCTGCAACAGCCGGTGCGCATCGAAAGCGCGCCGGATTTCGCCCGCTTCCATGCCCGCACTCTGCGCGGGGATTTCGACCTGACCATCACCGCCGCCCATTTCGCCCGCATCGCGCAAAAGGATCTGGGCTTCCTGCCCCTCGCCCAGTTCCAGCCGGACCACGATTCCCTGCTGATCCACAGCATGGATCGCCCCCTGTCCGGACCGGGCGACCTGAAAGGCAAGCAGCTGGCGGTCATCGACCGGCTGGCGATCACGGTCATGGCCACCATCCACTATCTCGAAGAACAGGGCCTGGAATCGGAACGCGACTACAAGGTGGCCGAGCACCGCTCCCATGCCAGCGCGGCCCATGCCCTGGCATCCGGCATGTCCGCCGCCGCCGTGACCACCAGCCAGGGCCTGTTGCAGATCCCCGAGGACATCCGCCGCAAGCTGGTGGTGCACAAGCACATCGCCGACATCCCGGCCTTCCTGTTCATCGTCAAGCCCGACCTGCCCAAGTCCCAGGCCGAGCGCATCCGCGCCCTGCTGCTGGAATTCCCGCGCGCGGCGGAAGGCATCGACTTTCTCGGCCAGACCGGCTACACCACGCTGCGCCCGGCCAGCGAAACCATCATGAAGCGGGCCGACGCCTATCTCGGGGAAACCCGCAAGGTGCTTGGCACGCCTTCCAGCGGCAAAAGGCTCGAACCTTGAATCTGGGCAGACCCCGCCTCCCCCTGTGGATCAAGCTGACCCTGTCCGGTGTCCTGGTGGAAGTCATCATGCTGTTCGTGCTGGTGACGAGCAATGCCCGGCTCGCCGAGCAGGAGCTGACCAACAAGGCCTATCAGCGCATCAGCAGCGCCGTGCCGCTGCTCAATGCCGCCCTGGCCGGCCCCCTGATGCAAGGGGACTATGGCGCCCTGCGGGAAATACTGGAGGAAGCCCGCAAGGGCGACAGTTACGCCTATCTGGTCCTGCTGGATCAGGATGAACACCGCATCGTCAGCGCCGGCCTCCCGGCCAACGCCCCCCTCCCCCCCCTCGATCCGGAAATCTCCACGGGCAACGGCGACCGGGTCTACGACACGGAAATCGCCATCAACCTGTCTGGAACGATCTACGGCACCCTGCGTTTCGGCATTTCCACCGACTTTCTGTCCGAGGCCAGGAAACGGGTCGTGCGGCAGGGGAGCGTGATCGGCCTGGCGGCTGTGGCCCTGACCCTCCTCACCCTGGCCATCATCGGCTACCTGCTCACCCGCCGCCTGAACCGGCTCACCCTGGCCAGCCATGCCATCGCCGACGAGAACTTCGATTCCCTGCTGCCGAAGCCCGGACGGGATGAAGTCGGCCAGTTGGTCATCGCCTTCCGCCAGATGTCGGAGCAACTCAAGGCGCGGCTCTCCGAACTCAAGGAAAGCGAGCAGCGCTTCTTCGCCATCGCCCATTACACCTATGACATGGAGCTGTGGATCGAGCCCGCGGGCCGGACCATCTGGGTCAACCCCTCGGTGGAGCGCATGACCGGATATACCCCCGACGAGTGCCTCGCCCTGCCGGGCTTTCCCCTCTCCCTGATCGCCCCCGAAGGCCAGGGCGAAGCCGCCCGCCGCTTCCGCCAGGCGCTGGGCGGCGAATCCGGCGAGGGCTACCAGTTCCAGATGCTGCGCAAGGACGGGGCCCGCTTCTGGGCCGCCGTGAACTGGCATCCCATCTTCAATCGGGAAGGCCGGTTCCTCGGCATTCGCGCCAGCATCCGCGACATCTCCGAACTGAAGGCCTCGGAGGAACGGGCCCTGGAATACCTGGCGGGCACCGAGGCCGAGCGCGCCCGTCTCAAGGCGCTCCTGTCCGCCATGAGCCTGGGCATTCTGTTCGTCGGCATCGATGGACGCGTGATCTATCACAATCCCGCCTTCAACCACATCTGGCGCATCCCGGAGGACAGGGATCTGATCGGCCTGGATAGCCCGCCACCTTCGCCGCCTCCACCTGCGAACTGGCCGACGCCGAACGCTATCGGGACCACATCGAGCAGACCCTGGCCCACAGGGAAGAAGCGGACAGCCACGAGATCGTCATGCACGACGGCCGTGTCGTGACCCAACTGAGCTACGCCGTGCGCGACCGGGAAAACCGCTTCCTGGGCTATCTATGGATCTACGAGGATGTCACCAGCGAGCGCCAGACCGCCGAGCAACTGCTCTACCTGGCCGAGCGCGACTCCCTCACCGGCCTCTACAACCGCCATCGCTTCCAGATCGAACTGGAACGCATGCTGGCCGAATCCGGGCGACATCGGGCGCCGTCCGCCCTGCTCTACTTCGACCTGGACGAATTCAAGACCATCAACGACCATTTCGGCCACCGGGCGGGCGACGCCCTCCTGATCCGGGTGGCGGGCGAGGTTTCCGGCCTGACCCGGCGCAACGAAATGCTTTTCCGCCTGGGCGGGGACGAGTTCGCCGTCCTCATGCCGGGCGCCGATCGCGCCCAGGCCGAGGCCCTGGCGGAGCGGATCGTGCGCTCCATCGCCCAGATTCCGTTCCGTTTCGAAGGCCAGTCCCTGCATATTTCCTCCAGCCTGGGCATCGCTTTCCACCCCGAGCACGGCATCGACCAGGACCAGTTGGTGGCCTGCGCCGACGCCGCCATGTACCAGGCCAAGCAGGCCGGCAAGAATGCCTGGCGCGCCTATCGCGCCGACCTGGACACCACGCCGGAGATGGTCAACCGCCTGTCGTGGAACGAGCGCCTGGCCCGGGCGCTGGAACACGACCTGTTCGAACTGCATTTCCAGGGGGTCTATCACACCCGCGACCGCCGCCTGGGCCACCTGGAAGCGCTCATTCGCCTGCGGGACGAATCCAGCGGCGACCTGATCCCGCCCGGACTGTTCATCCCGGTGGCGGAGAAGAGCAACAAGATCCTGGAGATCGATCGCTGGGTCCTGCGCCAGGCCGTGCGGCTGCTCGCCGAATTGCCCCACGCGCCCCCCATCGCGGTCAACCTGTCCGGGCGCTCCTTCGACGATCCCAGCCTGCCGAACTTCATCAACGAACTGCTGCGGAAGCACCAGACCGATCCCGCCCGGCTGTTGATCGAAATCACGGAGACCGCCGCCGTATCGGACCTCACCGACGCCGAGCGGTTCATCGAAGCGCTGAAGCAGACCGGCTGCGGCGTCTGCCTGGACGACTTCGGCGCCGGCTTCGCGTCCTTCGCCTACCTGAAGCACATCCGCGTCGACACCATCAAGCTGGACGGCATGTTCATCCGCAACCTGCCCCATGACCACGACAACCAGGTCTTCGTGCGCGGCATGGTGGAAGTGGCCCGGGGCCTGGGCAAGACCACCATCGCCGAGTGCGTGGAAGACGAAGCCACCCTCAAATTACTGGCCGACCTGGGCGTGGACAAGGCCCAGGGTTTCCACCTGGACAAGCCCCAGGCCCGACATCCCGCCTTCGCGCGCCAGTCGCCGAACCACCCCGACCCGGGCCTGGCCCCCGCGGGAAATACAAGCAACGCCTCCGGAGGAACACCATGAACCCGCCCGAACACGCCCATGCCGCCACGCTGGCCAGCCTGCACGACCTGGACCGGGCCATCGCCAGCCATGCCCAGTGGCTGGCCCGGCTCAATCGCCAGTTGATCTGCGGCGGCCAGTCCACCGATGACGACCTGACCGAGGACGCGCACCTGCGCTGCGGTCTCGGCGCCTGGCTGCACGGCGCGGGCAAGGCCCACCTTGGCGGGGAACCCAGTTACGCCGCCATCGAGGTCGCCCATGAGTCCATGCACGGCATCGCCCGTCATCTCCTGGAAAGCCAGGCCGCCGGCCAGCCCATCGCGCCGGCCGACTATGACGCGCTGGTGGCGGTCGCCAGCCGCGTGCGGCAATTGTTGCGGCGCATGGAACAGGAACTCATGGAACGGCTGGGGGCGGTGGACAAGCTCACCGGCGTCTGGAACCGGCAGGCGGTGCACCTGCGCCTGGCCGAGGAGATCGAGCGGGTGCAGCGCACCCGCCAACCCTGCGTGGTCTGCTACGTGGACCTGGACAACTTCGCCCAGATCAACGAAACCCATGGCCAGCGGGCCGGCGACCTGGTCCTCAAGGCGGTGGCCGCCTTCTTCGCCGCGCACCTGCGCGGTTACGACACCATTTACCGCCTGGGTGGCGAGGAGTTCCTGCTCTGCCTGCCCACCACCGACCTGGACCAGGCCGGCGCCCTGCTCAACCGCCTGCGCGAGGAGCTGGCCGCCACGCCGTTCCAGGCGGACGACCAGACCATCCGCCTCACCGCCTCCTTCGGCGTCGTCACCCTGGACCCGATTTTCTTCATCGACGAAACCCTGGACCGGGTGGAACGGGCCCAGCTCATCGCCAAGTCCGAGGGCGGCAACCGGGTCTGCCTGTGGCATGACGAATTGAGCGTGTTCGACCCGGAACAGGGCTGATACGCCAGCGCCAGGTCCCACCCTTCCCGTGCACCGCATCGTCCCGCGGCGCAATGGAACGCGACGCAGGGGAAACAGGGGAATTCCGCTGGCATCGTATTCATATCGCCGGTCTTTCCTTCAAGTGCCGTGTTTTTCGGCATCGATCCGACGCGTGCTCAGCGCAGCTTCAATTCGCCCTGCTTGAAAACCTTGAATGCCGTCTGATAGTAGGCCACCGCCTCGTCACGCAGGCGTTCGTCCACCGGAGCCGGCCTGGCGTCGCCGTTCGCGTCGATCAGGTAAGCCTCCACACGCCGTTTTGGCCCGAGCACGGTCAGGCGCCCCTGCTTCAGGTAACCCAATTCCTGGTAATTGCTGATGAAGGCGCGCGGCGCGTCTTTCCCCTGTTCGAACAGGGATTTGCCAAAGAAATGGCCGTCTCCGGCCAGGCCCATGACATCCAGCAGGGTGGGTGGAATGTCGATCTGGCTCCCGAGCCGATCGCTGTGTCCTGGGGGCAGGAGACGGGGCGCATAGAGAATCAGGGGAATGTGATAGCCCTTGACCGGCAAGCTGGTCTTGCCGGCCGCGGACGCGCAGTGGTCCGCCACGATCACGAACAGGGTGTCGGCGAACCAGGGCTTCTTGCCGGCCTGCTCGATGAAGCGGCCGATGGCGTAGTCGGTATATTTCACCGCCCCTTCGCGTCCGCCCGGCGAAGGGATGTCGATGCGCCCATCCGGGTAGGTATAGGGGCGGTGGTTGGAGGTGGTCATGATGTGGGCCAGGAACGGCCTGCCGGTCGCGTGGGTCTGGTCGAGCCGGCTCAGGGCGTTGTCGAACAGGAATTCGTCGGCCACGCCCCAGACGTTCGCGAAATCCACAGACGCTTTCGGGAAGTCGGTGCGGTCGATCACCCGGTAATCGTTGCCGGCGAAATAGGCGTTCATGTTGTCGAAGTAGCCGTAGCCGCCATAGATGAAGAGGGTTTCGTAGCCCTGCCGGCGCAGGATTTCACCCACCGTGGCCAGATGCTCGTTGCCGGGCCGGCGCACGATGGCCTGGCCCGGGATGGGCGGGGTCCCCAGGGACAAGGCCTCCAGGCCCCGCACGGTACGGGTTCCGGTGGCATAGATCCGGGAATACAGCATTCCATCCCGGATCAGCGCATCCAGGCGAGGCGTTAGTCCGCGCGTGTCCCCGAACGCGCCGAGATAGGCGGCCGACAGGCTTTCCACCGAGATCAGCACGACGTTGCGCGGCGGCCCCTTGAAGGGCAGGCGGCGGACATCGAAGGACTCGCTTTCATCGTGCCCGGGGCCCAGCGCCTGGCTGATGGGCTCGCGTTCCACGCCGAGCCCGGCCAGGATGCGATGGGCATCTGCGTCCGGCAGGGTATGGTAGAACCGCTCATATTCCAGCTCGTTGCGGCGCAACGCGGCGGCAAATGTCATCAAGCCGTTGCCGGCCAGTTCATTGGCATAGGTGTTATTGGAAAAACGCATCTGGTCGATATCGGCCAGATGCCAGGCGGACCAGGGCAGCGCCACCGCGAGGCTGGCGAGTCCGAGGCGTGCCAGACCCGATGGGGCAGAGACCGGCGCCAGGATACGCCGGCGCATGACCCAGACCCCCGCCGTCGCCAGGACGACGATGCCGGCGAGCAAAGCGGCGACCGGATAGGACTCGACCAGATTGCCGATCACCTCATGGGTGTAGATCAGGTAATCCACGGCAATGAAATTGAAGCGGGTGGCGAATTCCCCCCAGAAAGTCCATTCCGCCAGCGCCCCGAACAGCAGCAAGGCGATGGCAAGGAAGAAAGCCAACAGGCGCGCGCCAGGACGCCAGCGCGCCTCGCGGTCCCGCCGGCGGCGCAATGCGCTCAGCAACAGCAGGGGGGCCAGCAACCAGGCCAGCACGGCCAGATCAAACCACAACCCAAGGCCGGCGATCGAAGGCCAGAGCGGGAGCGGCACCAGGGCAGTTCCGGCTAGCAGGGTGAGCGCGAGTCGCGTAAGACCGGCGATGGCAAGGAACAAGAGGCTCAGCAGCAGGGTCGGGCCGAGCAGCATGGTCATGAAGGATTTGGGCATCTGAGGGGTGGGAAGGCAGGAAGGAGCGAGGCGTCTCCGACGGGTACGCACATGAAACTACCCCGGTGACGTTAATCCAGGCTTAAACCTGGTTTAAAGTTATCCTCGACGAAGCCCCTGCAAGGCGCCTAATGCCCCGCTTCACACCGCACCACCCTCATCCGGAGAAGAAAAATACGCGTTGCCAGCCTGCTAGCCATGCTTATGGTCACGACGACAGCCATCGCTATTGACATCACCGACCGCAAGGACATCCGTCCCTTGTGGGAACAGAAAGGCCTCGCCTGCCACGGCGAGGCCTCTCCTTCCCTCGCCGAGTTCGACGAGAACAAGGAAAAATGCAAGCAACTCTCCCGCGGCCCCCGCATGGACAGCTACGCCAGCCTGACCGCCTTCGTCGGCTGGCCTGACACCGGCGCCCTGATGCGACGCCTGGACGATGGCACGAACACCAGGGATGGCAAGCCCGGCAACATGTACGAGCACCTGGATGGCGAGCAGGCCGAGCGCCAGAGAAACCCGGGCCTGTTCAAGACCTGGGTCGGCGAGAGTGGTTGGCTCCTGGGCAACTTCGACAAGTTGGACAAATCCACCCTGGCCCGGATGAAGGTCGCCGAGTAGAGGCGCCCTGCGCGGGCACCGGGCTTTTCCGCGCCCCCCCCCGAATCCATCGGGCAATCGAGACAACAGGCTGCGGCGCCAAGCTTCGGGCCCACGATGGGTACGCTGACGTTGCCGGCAACGTGGCAACGACTGGGTGGTGATCAAGCACGGTTCGGGAAAGCTTCGCCCGCGGGTTGCGGGTAAAATTCGCGGTTGATCTCCGAAGGCTTTCCCATGCTCACCGCTTCCAACCTCACCATACAGTTCGGCGCCAAGCCCCTGTTCGAAAACGTCAACGTCAAGTTCGGCGACGGCAACCGTTACGGCCTCATCGGCGCCAACGGCTGCGGCAAATCCACCCTCATGAAGATCCTGGCCGGGGTGCTGGAGCCCTCCGGCGGCAACGTCTCCATCGATCCCCACGAGCGCATGGCCTTCCTGCGCCAGGACCAGTTCGCCTTCGAGGACGAGCGGGTGCTGGACGTGGTGCTCATGGGCCACGCCGACATGTGGGCGGTGATGAAGGAGAAGGACGCCATCTACATGAACCCGGAGGCGACGGAAGAGGACTACATGCGCGCCGCCGAGCTGGAAGCCCATTTCGGAGAGATGGGCGGCTACGACGCCGAGGCCCGCGCCGGCGAACTGCTGCTGGGTCTGGACATCCCCGGCGACAAGCACCAGGGCCCCATGCGCGAGGTGGCGCCGGGCTGGAAGCTGCGCGTGCTGCTGGCCCAGGTGCTGTTCGCCAACCCGGACATCCTGCTGCTGGACGAACCCACCAACAACCTGGACATCAACACCATCCGCTGGCTGGAGGACGTGCTCAACGCCCGCGACTCCACCATGATCATCATCTCCCACGACCGCCACTTCCTGAACCAGGTCTGCACCCACATGGCCGACCTGGACTACCGCACCCTCAAGGTCTACCCGGGCAACTACGACGACTACATGGAAGCCGCCACCCAGGCCCGGGAACGCCAGTCCGCCGCCAACGCCAAGGCCAAGGAGCGGGTGGCCGAGTTGCAGGACTTCGTGCGCCGCTTCTCCGCCAACAAATCCAAGGCCAAGCAGGCCACCAGCCGCCTGAAGTTGATCGATAAAATCAAGCCCGAGGACATGAAGCCCTCCAGCCGCCAGTACCCCTGGATCCGCTTCGATTTCGACGAGCGGGAAAAACTGCACCGCCTGGCCGCCGAGGTGGAAAACCTCAATTTCGGCTACGAGCCCGGCGTGCCGGTGATCAAAAACCTCGACCTGCACATCGCCGCCGGCGACCGCATCGCCATCATCGGCGAGAACGGCGTCGGCAAGACCACCCTGCTGCGTCTGCTCATGGGTGAACTGAAGCCCGACCACGGCACCATCAAATGGGCGGAAAAGGCCAAGCCGGGCTACTTCGCCCAGGACCATTCCTCCGACTTCGATTCCGACAAGCCCCTTACCGAATGGATCACCGAATGGGTGCGCGCCGGCGGTTACGACGGCAACGACGTGGAAACCCTGATCCGCGGCACCCTGGGCCGCCTGCTGTTCTCCGGCGACGAGGTGAAGAAACCGGTCCGCGTCATCTCCGGCGGCGAGCAGGGCCGCATGCTGTTCGGCAAGCTCATGCTGCTGCGCCCCAACGTGTTGTTGATGGACGAGCCCACCAACCACCTGGACATGGAATCCATCGAGTCCCTCAACAACGGCCTGGACGCCTTCACCGGCACCCTGGTGTTCGTCTCCCACGACCGCCAGTTCGTGTCATCGCTGGCCAACAAGATCATCGAACTCAAGCTGGACGGCAGCCACGTGGTGTACGAGGGCGGCTACGAGGACTATCTGGCGAGCCAGGGGCTGGAGTAAGGCGGGCGGGCAAGGCGGCAAGCAGACCGGAAGGGACGCATCGGGGGCATGGCCAGACGATCGAGAACCGCTTCCCATGCCGAACCTTTCCCACAGGAGGCACGGTAAACTCCCTATAGTCCGTTCAATCAACCCCAGGAATCCTGGACGCGTAGTCATGCACAAGCCTCTCTTCCGCCATGGTCTCTCCCTGCTGGTCATTCTGCCCCTGGCGGGTTGCCTGCAGGACTCCGCGTCCTACGTGTTCCCGGAAAAGGATCACGCCATCACCCTGGTGCGCAACCAGGCCTGGCCCTGGCAGGACACCATGAGCGTGGAGGTGGTGGCGATACGCCTGCCCGAATGTCACGAGGGCATGAGCGTGAAGGACATCGCCCTCAAGGCCGACATCGGCCTTTTCAAGGCGCCGGATGACCATCCCGAGCCGGTCTTCATCCTGCGCATGGACCAGCGCCATTTCGCGGTAAGCACCCAGTCCTGCCAGGTCCAGGAATTCAAGGAAACGCAGCCGGATCCGGGCTCGAAACTGGGCACCTTCAAGGAAAAGGACGGCAAGTTCAGCTACGTGCCGGAAGGAGCCTGATTGTCCGCCATGCGTTACGCCGACCTGCGCGATTTCATCGCCCAACTGGAAGCCCGGGGCGAACTCAAGCGCATCCGCGCCGAGGTGGATCCCCGCCTGGAAATGACCGAGATCGGCGACCGGGTGCTGCGCGCCGGCGGGCCCGCCCTATTGTTCGAAAAGCCGAAGGGCAGCGACATCCCCGTGCTGGCCAACCTGTTCGGCACGGTCAAGCGGGTGGCCCTGGGCATGGGCGAGGAAGACCCGGCCAAGCTGCGCGAGATCGGCAAGCTGCTGGCCTACCTGAAGGAGCCGGAACCGCCGCGCGGCCTGAAGGATGCCTGGGACAAGTGGCCGGTGCTGAAGCAGGTGCTCAACATGAGCCCCAGGGAAGTGCGTTCCCCCGCCTGCCAGGAGGTGGTGTGGGAAGGCAAGGACGTGGACCTGTCGCGCCTGCCCATCCAGACCTGCTGGCCCGGTGACGTGGGCCCCCTGCTCACCTGGGGCCTGGTCGTCACCCGGGGCCCCCACAAGTCGCGCCAGAACCTGGGTATCTACCGGCAGCAAGTCATCGGATCGAACAAGCTCATCATGCGCTGGCTGGCCCATCGCGGCGGCGCCCTGGATTTCCGCGAGTTCCAGGCGGCGCATCCGGGCCAGCCCTTCCCCCTTTGCGTGGCCATCGGCACCGACCCGGCCACCATCCTGGGGGCGGTGACGCCGGTGCCGGACAGCCTCTCCGAATACCAGTTCGCCGGCCTGCTGCGGGGCGCCAAGACGGAAGTGGCCAAGGCCATCGGTTCCGATCTGCAGGTGCCCGCCTCCGCCGAGATCGTCCTGGAAGGCGCTATTTACCCAACTGAGCATCCCGGCGAGTATGAGACTGCCCTGGAAGGCCCCTTCGGCGACCACACCGGCTACTACAACGAGCAGGAGACCTTCCCCGTGTTCACGGTGGAACGCATTACCCTGCGCCGCGACGCCATCTACCACTCCACCTATACCGGCAAGCCGCCGGACGAGCCGGCCATCCTGGGGGTGGCGCTCAACGAGGTGTTCGTGCCGCTGCTGCAAAAGCAGTTCCCCGAGATCACGGATTTCTACCTGCCGCCGGAAGGCTGTTCCTACCGCATGGCGGTGGTGAGCATGAAGAAGCAGTACCCCGGCCACGCCAAGCGGGTGATGTTCGGCATCTGGTCCTTCCTGCGCCAGTTCATGTACACCAAGTTCATCATCGTCACCGACGACGACGTGGACGTGCGCGACTGGAAGGAGGTCATGTGGGCGCTCACCACCCGCGTCGATCCCGCGCGCGACACCCTGCTGGTGGAGAACACGCCCATCGACTACCTTGACTTCGCCAGCCCGGTCTCCGGCCTGGGATCCAAGATGGGCATCGACGCCACCAACAAGATGCCGGGCGAAACCACCCGCGAGTGGGGCACGCCCATTCGCATGTCCGACGAGGTGAAGCGCCGGGTGGATGCCCTCTGGCCCGATCTCGGCCTGGGTTGATCGCCGTGGACGCGGACTACCGGCGTTTCGTCCCGCTCAACGGCCTCTCCGATGAAGCCCTGGCCCAGGCCGCCGGGCTGGCCCGGCAGATCCGCCTGCCGCGCGGACGCGAATTGTTTCATCGGGGCGACAGTGACGATGACCGCTACTACCTGCTCGCGGGCGAGATGGCCCTGGACTCGGGCGACGATTCCGCCCCCCTGGTCATCCGCGCCGACAGCGAGGCGGCCCGCCATCCCCTGGCGCGCCTGAAGCCGCGCCGCTATACCGGCGTGGCCCGGAGCGAATGCGAACTGGCCGCTTTCTCGGACCGGGCGCTGGAGCGCCTGGTGGCTCAGGATCAGGCCACCGCCTACGAAGTCACCGAATTCGAGGGCGACGATCCCGGCTGGATGTTCGACCTGTTGCGCAACCCGGCCTTCTCCCGGGTACCGCCCGCCAACCTGCACATCCTGTTCGGCCGTTTCCAGCCCATGCCGGTCGTGGCCGGACAGGTGGTGATCCGGCAGGGCGACGCCGGCGACTACTACTATCTGATCCGGCGGGGCAGCGCCCAGGTCAGCCGTGCGGGCGCTTCCGGGCGTCCGGTCGAGTTGGCCCGGCTCGAACCCGGCCAGGGCTTCGGCGAGGAAGCCCTCATTTCCGGCGATCCCCGCAACGCCACCGTCACCATGCTTGGCGACGGACTGCTCATGCGCCTCGCCGCCGGCGATTTCCACGCCCAACTGCAAGAGCCCCTGCTGCATCTCGTGGATGCGGCCGAGGCCTCGGCGCTGATCCGGGAACGCGCAGCCCAACTGGTCGACGTGCGCATGGAGGATGAATTCAGGCACGGCAGTCTGGCGGGAGCCATCAACATCCCCCTCTACCTCCTGCGGGTGAAAGCCAACACCCTGGCCCGGGACCGCATCCACATCCTGTTCAGCCACGGCGTCCGTCGCGGCGGCACGGCGGCCTTCCTGCTGGCCCAGCGCGGCTTTGACGTGCGCGTGCTGCGCGGCGGGCTGGCCGGCCTGAAAAAACCGCTGGCCACGGAATAATTCTTGATTATAATTGTCGGGTATTAATTCGCCCGGAGACCCGGTATGTCCGCTGAACTGCTCAACGCCGCCCTAGCCGGCAATCCCGACGAAGTCCGCCGCCTGCTGGCCGCGGGCGCCGCCCCCGACAGCGCCAACGAGGAAGGCCAGACCGCCCTGCATCTGGCCGCCCGGGGCGGTCACCTGAAAACCGTGGGGCTGCTCATCGGAGCCGGGGCCGATGTCAACGCCAGGGACGCCAACGACTGGACGCCCCTGTTCAAGGCCGCCTACAACCACGAACTGGATACCGGCTATCCCCTGGTGGTGAAAGCCCTGGTGGACGCCGGCGCGGACGTCAACGCCCGCATCTTCTTCGGCCTGACGCCGCTGATGCTGGCGGCGGGCGGGGGCGAAGCCGCGGTTTGCGAGGTGCTGCTCAATGCCGGCGCCGACGTGAAGGCCACCAACGACGGCGGCCGCTCCGCCCTGGCCATGGCCAAGGAACGCTTCTTCGTGGACGTGATCAACCTGCTGCACGAAGCCGAAGGCTACCTCATGGAAACCGAGGGCGGCGGCGGTGGCGCTTGCGCCAGCAGCCAGAAGGCCCCTCCCGGCGAGGGCACCAAAATCGTCAACTTCATGAAGCGCCCGATGCACTGAGCGGGCACCGAGCACCGGAAAAGCCGAGGGCCGCTGACGCGGCCCTCGGCTTTTCCGGCAGGCGGGGCCCAGTCCCTGGTCCGGGTGTCACCAACTCCGGGTGAAATCCCACCCCTCGCCCGCAGGCGCGCTCCAGGGGCCGCTTCTTTTCTCCTTCGGCGCCGGCTGGGACTTGGGCGGGGGCGCCTGGGGCGGCGGCGGCGGATCCGGCTTGTCCACCTGGGGCGGTGGCGGCGCCTGGGTGGGCTCATCGGCGACCGGCTTGACGGGCAGCGTGGCGACGGGTTTCGGTCGCGCGGGCGCGGGCTTGGCGGGCGGGCTCGGCTTGCCGGGCGCGGCCTGTTGCGCAGGCGTGGGCTTGACCGCCCGGGCGGGAAAGGCCGGGGCTGCCACGGACGGCGCCGGGGGCGCCCCCGGAGGCGGCAGGGCGCTGACCCTGGGCGCATCCCCGGTGGGCGTCAGCATCTCGGCTTCGAAGGCCGCCAGGGTCTCCGCCCAGGTCGGCTCCGGCTTTTCGCTGCCCAGCACCAAGCCGCGCAGGGCGGGTTCCATGTCCTTCACGATCTGCACGGCGATGGCGCTGGTGAAGTGGTAATCCGCCGCCGCCTCGCCGGGCACGAATACGGTCATGACGCCGAAGAAGCGGCTGCCCAGGTAGAAGGCGAAGGTGGCGGTCCGGTTCATGACCTTGGATTCCAGCACCTGGCCGCTGGCGGAATAGACCTCGAAGCGATGGTCGCCGGTACCGGTCTTGCCGCCGATGGGCAAACTGGTGCCGTCTCCCAGCGGAAAGCTGCCGCGCAGGCGCCGGGCGGTGCCCTGTTCCACGACGTTGAGCAAGGCCTGGCGGACCACCTGGGAGACCTCGCTCTGGAAGATGCGCGTGGCCTCCGGGGGCTGCCGTTTCAGGATGGTGTGATAGGGCGTGCCCTCGGCGAACTCAAGCCCGGTCAGGGTGAGGGGTTGCAGCTTGACGCCGTCGTTGAGGATCACCCCCATCAGCTCGGCCAGGGCCGCCGGCCGGTCGGCGGAGGAGCCGATGGCGGTGGCATAGGACGGCACCAGGCTGCCGAAGGGATAGCCCAGCTTGCGCCAGCGCTTGTGGATCTCCTGGAAGGCCTCGATTTCCAGCAGGGACAGGATGCGGATGTCCTGGGCGTTCTTGTGGCTGGTGTTGATCAGCCAGCCATACACCTCCACCCTTTCCTTCTCGCTGGCCTTGGTGATCTCGCTCCAGCCGGCACCCGGGTGGGCCCGCAGGTAGGCCACCAGCCAGAGTTCCAGGGGGTGGATCTGGGCGATGTAGCCCCGGTCGGACAGGTTGAATTTGTCCGGCCCGTATGTTTCATACAGATACTGGTAATCCCCTTCGTCCAGGCTGGCGGGGTTGTTCAGGCGGGGCTTGATGAAGGCGGTGAGGCTCGCCACGTCGGCCCCGGGCTCCAGATAGCGATAGACCGCGGCCAGGCGCTTGGGATTGGCGGTAAGGTGGTTGAGCAGGGCGCTCGTGGTCTCCTCCGGCTTGAGTCCCTTGTATTTCTTGTGGAAGCGGGCCAGGTAGGCCTTGCCTTCCTTGTCGGCGAACTGCTTCAGGTAGTCCTTGCGGCGCGGATCGCTGGCATCCTCCAGAATCTGGGCGGCGCCCTTGGGATCCCGGTACATGAAGTGGCGCACGATATCCCGCATCAGGCGGATGAAGGGCAGGTTCACCGAGTTGCGGGTCGCCTCCCACATGTCCATGACCTTGTGATCGTCGTCGCGATGGAAGTTGGCGAAACGATGCACGCCGCCCCCGGTGAAGAAGGACTCGCCAGGGCTGGCGGAATAGGTGCGCGACATGGCCGCTTCCAGCATGGGCGTGAGGGCCTTGTCCTCGGCGCTGGCCAGGTAGCGCACCACCCACTGCATGAGCAGATCCTTGTCCGCCACCTTCAGTTTGAGCAATGCGGCCCGGGACAGGCCGGCATATTGGCCATGGAGCTCGGCCACCAGTTGCAGGTAGGTGATCAGGGTGCGCAACTTGGCCGATGAGCCCATGTCCAGCTTGGCGCCCTTGTTGATGTCGAAGGGCTGGTTCAGGTTGTCGGCCTGCACCCTGAGCAGGGCGCCCTCCTCCGTGTTCTCGTAGAGGGTGAAGCTGTAGATGGGTTTGGACAGGTCATTGCCCGGCGACAGCAGATAGGCGCCATACAATTCGGCCGCCTCAACCACGATGGGGTCGGACAGCCGGCGCAGGAAGGCGGATACGGCGCGCTGGGTCGGCGCATGCAGGGTGGCGCTGGCCTTCAGGTCGAGACGGTCCAGGTCGTACAGCCGCGGCATGTTCAGCCGGCCGGAAAGCTCCACCCGCAGGGCGCTGGCGGCCTTGTTCTCGGCGAAGTCGCCCTTGCCATTCTTGCCATTGGCGCGGAAGACGATACGCTCCCGGCTGGCGGCATCCCGGAACGCCGGCGTGATCACCCGGGCATCCGCCAGCAGGCGCAGATGGGCATCGGCATGGGCATTCAATTGTTCCCGGCCGGAAAGCAGGTAGTAGGACGGTTTGCGCTGGGAGATCAGCAGGCCCAGCACATGCTTGTAGGCCTTCGCCGCCTCCGGCGTCGGCTGGGGCGAGCGCAGCAACTGATTGGCCCGGTCGAAATCCAGGCCGAACCAGGCGTGGAGTCCATCGCCCACGCCGTTCACCTCGCCGAAACCCGGCGCGGCGGCCAGGGGCACGGAGTTGAGGTAGTCAAGCACGATGCGGCGGCGGGTGTCCCGGGTATCCTCGCCATCCAGATAGGCGCGCAGCGAGGCGGAGGCCATCTGGCGCAGCTTGTCGGTGGCGGTCATGGTCAGGCCGTCCGGGGAATGACGGTATTTCTCGATCTGGGTGGCCAGGGTGGACCCTCCCGGCACGTTGCGGGACGGATCGATGGCCTGCAGCATCTTTTCCAGCACCGCCGCGCCCAGCCGATCCCATTCCACGGCGGGATTGCGTTGGGGATGGTTGGGATCCAGCAACTCCCGGTTCTCGATGAACAGCAGGGTATTGGCCACCACCGCCGGCACGTCGCCGAACTCCGCGTAGGACTTGCGCGGGTGTTTCACGCTGTAGAGCGTCTCGCCCCGGCAATCCAGCAGATCGAGGCCGGCCACGGATTTTTCCCGGTAGGGCATGAACAGGCCGAAATCATGGATCCGCGCCATATCCGGGGACACGCGCGCCTGCCGGGTGACCACGAAGCCCTGCTGCTTGAGGCGCTTGATGAAATCGGGCAGGCCGGCGTAGCCCAGGCGGATGTCGTAGGGTCCCGCCTCGGGCGTGCGCATTTCCGCCTGCTCGCCGGCCTCCAGCTCATAGGTCAGGCGTTTGCCATAACCGGCAAGGACCATGGCCTGGAAAGGCGAGGCGATGAGCTCGTAGGCGGCGATGAGGGCGCCCACCAGCAACGCCAGGACGATCATGGCCCAGAACCCGGGGCCCAGCTTCCGGGGCTTCTTCGGCGGCAGGGCTTCAGTTGGCGGGGCGGGGATCGGGGAATCGAGCGAACGGGTTTCTGTCATTTTTCGTTATGGCTTGGCGGGCACGGCCAGGGAAAATCGATACGACGAGGACAGGCCATCAGGCATCACGCCGATGGAAACTCACCCAGCCAGTCGCGCGGTCTCAGGAAATCACTGTACAGGCGGGCCTCCGGCGTACCCGTCGCCGGCTTCCAGTCGTAACGCCAGGTCGCCACCGGCGGCATGGACATGAGGATGGATTCGGTGCGTCCGCCGGATTGCAGGCCGAACAGGGTGCCCCGGTCGAACACCAGGTTGAACTCCACGTAACGGCCCCGACGATAGAGCTGGAATTCCCGTTCCCGCTCGCCGTAAGGCGTGTCGGCCCGGCGCTCCAGGAGAGGCACGTAGGCGGACAGGAAATGGTCGCCCACGGATTCGACCAGGTTGAAGCAATGCTCGAAACCGCCTTCCGACAGGTCGTCGAAAAAGATGCCGCCGATGCCGCGCGGCTCGTTGCGGTGCTTGAGAAAGAAGTACTCGTCGCACCATTTCTTGAAGCGTGGGTAGCAGGTCGTGTCGAAGGGGTCCAGGGCGCGCCGGCACATGCCGTGGAAATGGACGGCGTCCTCCTCGAAGCCGTAATACGGCGTCAGGTCCATGCCGCCGCCGAACCACCAGACCGGCTCTCCCCCTCCCTCCCCTCCCTCCCCTCCCCCGCTGGCGGGGGAGGATGAAGGGTGGGCGACGAAGAAGCGCACGTTCATGTGGGACGTGGGCGCATAGGGATTGCGCGGATGCATGACCAGGGACACGCCCATGGCTTCCCAGCGACGGCCGGCCAGTTCGGGCCGGTGGGCCGAGGCCGAGGGCGGCAGCTTGTCGCCCTTCACATGGGAGAAGTTGACCCCGCCGCGCTCCAGCACCACGCCCTCCTCCACCAGGCAGGACAGGCCGCCGCCCCCTTCCGGGCGCTCCCAGCCGTCCCGGCGGAAGGTCTTGCCGTCCACCTGTTCCATGCGTTCGACGATGAGTTCCTGGAGCTCCAGGAGAAATTCCTTGACGCGGTCGGTGTTCATAGACGGAGGAAAGTGGCGAGACAGGTGGGATTCTAGCAGCCAGAACCCGCGCCTCAGCGCCAAAGGCTCAGGGGTGGATCGGTGATGACGGCGCGCAGGATATCGCCCCGGCTGACGAAGCCCACCAGGGCCCGGGCCTCGTTCACCACCGGCAACCCGGGCAGGTCGAAGTCCAGCATGGCCCGGGCGATGCGGCGGATGTCCGTGACCGGGTCGGCGCTCACCACCGGCGACCTCATCACCTCCCTGACATGGTGGGGCCGGGGCGAGCGGGGCTGCTTGCGTTCCAGGTTGAAGGTGGTGAGCAGGTCCCGTTCCGTCACCAGGCCCACCATCTCGCCCCCGGCATCCAGCACCGGGGCCTCGCGCAGCCCCCGGGGCAGGAGCAGACGCCAGGCCTGGGAGATGGACAGCTCCGCGTCCAGGGTGAACACCTCCCGGGCCATGATCTGGTAGGCGTGGTAAATGGGACCGCGCTCCACCTCCAGGTGAAGCATGTCCCGATAGGCCTTGGCGGCCACCTCATAGCCGGCCGGCGGATGTCCGGCGGGGTGTTCGCCCGCCCGCGCCACGAAGGTGGGCAACGGTTCCTCGCCGTCCCGGGCGATGGCCCGCCCCCGGCGGGCGCCGGTGACCCCCGGCAGTTCCGCCAACTGTTCCAGGGTGCCGCGGAAATACTGGCCCGAGAGGCCATAGAGGGAAAACATGGGGCACCTCCGCAAGGCAAGGCGGCCAGAATAAACCGCCCTTCCGCGACCGCCAAGAGATCAGGGCCGCACCACGCCGCCGTGATAAGGGTCCAGGATGGTGGAGGGCCGCTTGCGGCGGCCGACGCGGCCCCCGATGGCCAGGATTTTCGCGCCGAAGCGACGGCGGCATTGAATGGCGGTCTTGAGAACACGCTGGCCGGACAGGTTGGCGCTGGTGGACACCAGGGGCATGCCGAGAAAATGGCACAGGCGCGCCGCCTCCGGATGGGCGGTGACCCGCACCGCCATCTTTTCGTGCTTGCCCGTCAGCCAACGTGGACAGCACCGGCCCTTGGGCAGCAGCAGGGTGGTGGGGCCCGGCCACCAGTCGGCGAAGCGGCGGGCGATTTCGTCCGGGTTGGGAGCCAGATAACTGCGGAATTGATGGCAATCGGAGCCGATCAGGATCAGGCCCTTGGCGCGGGGGCGTCCCTTGAGCCGCAGGATGCGCCCGACGGCGCGGGCGTTGCGCGGATCGCAGCCCAGCCCGTAGCAGGACTCTGTGGGATAGGCGATGACGCCACCGCGCCTGAGGTAGGCGCGAATGCGCCGGATGGGAGGCAGCGGCGTCATGGCTCCCTTCCGGTCCCGGTTACTTTTTCTTGCGCTGGATGGCGCGCCAGCCGATGTCCCGGCGCATCTGGCGGCCGGCGAAGTCGATACCCTCGGCCACCTCGTAGGCGCGCGCCTGGGCGATCTTGACCGTGTCGCCCAGGGCGGTGACGCACAGCACGCGGCCGCCGGCGGTCACCACCTGGTCGTCCTGGATGGCGGTGCCGGCGTGGAACACGTGGAAATCCTCGCCCGGTTTGGCGTCGCCTCCATCCAGGCCGGTGATGGCGTCGCCCTTGCGCGGATGGTCCGGATAGCCGGCCGCCGCCATGACGATCCCCAGGGCGCAACGCCGGTCCCATTCCGCCTCGACCTGGTCGAGGCGGCCGTCCACGGCGGCTTCCACCAGGCCGACCAGATCGGACTTGAGCCGCATCATGATCGGCTGGGTCTCCGGGTCGCCCATGCGGCAGTTGAATTCCAGCACGCCCAGCTTGCCGTCCGGCGCGATCATCAGGCCGGCGTACAGGAAGCCGCTGTAGGGCACGCCTTCCGCCTTCATGCCCGACACCACGGGGCGGATGACCTCGCGCAGGATCTTGGCGTGGATTTCCGGGGTGACGACCGGGGCGGGCGAGTAGGCGCCCATGCCGCCGGTATTCGGGCCCTGGTCGCCGTCCAGCAGGCGCTTGTGATCCTGGCTGGTGGCCAGGGGCAGGATGTGCTCCCCATCCACCATGACGATGAAGCTGGCTTCCTCGCCCACCAGGCATTCCTCGATCACCACCCGGGCGCCGGCTTCGCCGAAGGCGCCGGGCTTGCCATCCGCGGCCAGCATCATGTCCACGGCGGCGTGGGCCTCCTCCGCCGTGCTTGCCACCACCACGCCCTTGCCGGCCGCCAGGCCGTCCGCCTTGACCACGATGGGGGCGCCCCGGGCGTCGATATAGGCGTGGGCGGCGGCGGCATCGGTGAAGGTGCCGAAGGCGGCGGTGGGAATGTTGTGGCGCGCCATGAACTGCTTGGCGAAATCCTTGGAGCTTTCCAGCTGGGCGGCGGCCCGGGTCGGACCGAAGATCTTCAGCCCCGCCGCGCGGAAGGCATCCACCACGCCGGCGGCCAGGGGCGCCTCGGGTCCCACCACGGTGAGCTGGATGCCTTCCTTCAACGCGAATTCCACCAGTTCGGGAATGCCGCTGATGGCGATGTTCTCCACCCCCTCCTCGCGCGCCGTGCCGCCGTTGCCGGGCGCCACGTAGACCTTCTGGAGGCGGGGCGATTGCTTGAGCCGCCAGGCCAGGGCGTGTTCACGCCCGCCGGAGCCGATGACCAGGAGTTTCATTTCAGGGAAATACCTTGTGTAACCAATGAATAAAGCTTTGGGCTAAAGGATGTTGCATGTCTAATGCCTTGTCCCTAATACATTGCCCGAGCGATCCACCCGGATGCTTTTGCCATGCGCGCCATGTGGATATTCGAGCTTTTTCACTATCCAAACCCTGACGAAAAAGTTTCACAGGAAGTTGTTGGAGAGTGCTGTCTGCATGGGCCAGTAGTTGACATTGCTCTTGGTCGGTAATGATTGTGCTGGCGAAGTTTTCAAGCATCCCATCAACTTCATGATTTGGCATGAGCCAGACACCAATCTGTGGCAGTCCATCTGGGTGTTCGTATATTCCACCACGCTTACAAGGTGGAGAAACTGCTGGGAAATAACCTGATTTGGCCAGTATGTCTTCGATAGCTGCAAGCCTTACTAAGAAACCACCTTGGCTCAGTGAGTGATCCGCATCTATTACGATACCAAGGCCCTCAATACCATCGGCTTGCAGCATTTGCCCAACTAGAATGGGAATCTGTTTGAGTACATTGGTCCAGCCGTTGCTACTGGTTGAGTCGAGTTCCCTTGGGGGATAGACGTCTACGTCTCTGAACCCTTGTTGATTCAATATGCCGGTGAAAAAGTCCTTGTCTTGAACCCCTTCAACAAGCAACTTTCTCTTAGACATCAGCGGACTTCCAACTCGGTTTCCGTTGCAAGTGCAAGCTGCTCCTCATCGTAGACAGTAGCAATGACCTTACCTTTCTCGCTGGCTAATCGACTCTGGGCCATCTTGAACAAAACACCACTTTCTGGATTGTCATTGGAAGCCCGCGCGAAACTTTCTATGCAATCCCTACTATGCGTAGTGGCGAATACTTGTATATCGAGTTCGCTTGCCAATTGAAAAACCAATCGCCACACATCTTCTTGAACATCGTAGTAAAGGCCATTCTCGAACTCATCCACTAAGAGAAAGCCACCTTTAGCAGGTGCCATGGCAAGAATCAGTTGCAATACGCGGGCCATGCCGTCACCCATGCTACTAAGAGGAACAGGTTCCACGCGCCCACGAAGCTTGACCACGGGGATACGCTCAGGTCTCCGCTCATTACGAGAATAGCGCCCACCACCAGGGTTTTTTACGAAGGCAAGACCTTCAACATTCGGCTCAATAAAATTCAGCGCCTCGATTACTCTTGACTCTTGGGGCGTAAACACAATTTGATCCCACCAACCGGCCAGATCATCCAAAGGGACAAAATGGGTGGGTATGTAGCCATAGGGCAGTTTTCCTAGAGCCGCATCTGACAAACCAGGACGTCGCCAGTACCATTTGTCGCTCATATCCAAGAGGAAGCTGCGCGGTTGAATGTTATCGAGACGAGTGACTTTGATGCCTTCGTGAAGAAGCGGACTGATTTCGCCTAGATCGGCTTTTGTGACTGGAACTCGCAACCGCCTCGTTTCGACAGTGCCATCACTCTCCTCTCGATGCTCAATTTCTCGAATTTCGAAAAAAATGTGTTCGATCTGGATTCGATAGCCGTCGTCAGTGCCAATGCTGATAAGCGTTTCATCATCTTTCGGTAGGGTACGATTAGTAAAGAGATGACGGATTGCGGATAAGGACGGTTCGGATCGGTCCGGGTCACTCTCCGATGAACTCATGGCAAGTTCATCGTGTTCGCTCAAAAGGGCAAGCAAGAAACGTGAATCACCGCCTTCCGCTAGCAAGCGTAATGCTTCCAGGATCGTGCTTTTCCCAGAGTTATTTCGACCAACAATTAAGTTGACCCTACCCAATGACCCGACATGGAAGTCGGAAAGCATTCTGAAGTTGCGGATACTGAGATGCTTGAGCATGGTTTGAATCCGGATGAACTCAATGCCTAAAGTGTCGCACGCCGGTGAACACCATGGCGATGCCGTGCTCGTTGGCCGCCGCGATGACCTCGTCGTCGCGCATGGAGCCGCCCGGCTGGATCACCGCCGTGATGCCGGCGGCGGCGGCGTTGTCGAGGCCGTCCCGGAACGGGAAGAAGGCGTCCGAGGCCATCACCGAGCCGGGCACCACCAGGCCGGCCTGCTCTGCCTTGATGGCGGCGATGCGGGCGGAGTTGACGCGGCTCATCTGGCCGGCGCCGACGCCGATGGTCATGCGGTCCTTCGCGTAAACGATGGCGTTGGACTTGACGAACTTGGCGACGCGCCAGGCGAACAGCAGGTCTTCCATTTCCTTGGCCGTGGGCGCGCGGCTGGTGACCACCTTGAGGTCGCCGTGCAGCAGGATGTCCGCGTCCTGCACCAGCAGGCCGCCGGCCACCCGCTTCATGTCCATCTGGGTGACGGGTCCGGACCAATTGCCGCATTCCAGCAGGCGCACGTTCTTCTTGGCGGCCACGGCCTCGGAGGCCTCGGGGCTGACCTCGGGAGCGATGATGACTTCCACGAACTGGCGCTCGACGATAGCCTTCGCCGTCTCGCCGTCCAGGCGGCCGTTGAAGGCGATGATGCCGCCAAAGGCGGATTCGGGATCGGTCTGGTAGGCCCGGTCGTAGGCTTCCAGCAGATTGGCGCCGTAGGCCACGCCGCAGGGATTGGCGTGCTTGACGATGACGCAGGAAGCGGGTTTGTCACCACTCGCGTCGAACAGCTTGACGCACTCCAGCGCCGCGTCGGTGTCGGCGATGTTGTTGTAGGACAGTTCCTTGCCCTGGATCTGGCGAGCGGTGGCAATGGTGCCGGCCGGGGCGTTGGCCTCCACATAGAAGGCGCCGCTCTGATGCGGGTTCTCGCCATAGCGGCAAGTCTGGGCGCGACTGAATTGCAGGGTCAACTTTTCACCGAACGCGTCACGCTCGCCGGCCTCGTTGAGCGAAGTCAGGTAGTTGCTGATGTGGCCGTCGTACTGGGCGGTGTGGGTGAAGGCCTTCTTCGCCAGTTTGAAGCGGGTGGCGTCGCCCAAGGCGCCGCCACTGGCCTTCATCTCCTCGACCAGGGGGGCATAGTCGGCCGGGTCGGTGACGATGGCCACATGCCTGTAGTTCTTGGCCGAGGACCGAACCATGGCCGGGCCGCCGATGTCGATGTTCTCGATGGCGTCCTCCAGGGTGTGGGGCTTGGACACGGTCTGCGCGAAGGGATACAGGTTCACGCACACCAGGTCGATGTAGCCCAGGCCGTGCTCGTTCATGGTGGCGACATGGGCCGGGTTGTCCCGCACCGAGAGGATGCCGGCGTGGACCCTGGGATGCAGGGTCTTGACGCGGCCGTCCAGCATCTCCGGGAAGCCGGTGAACTCGGACACGTCCTTCACCGGCAGGCCGGCGTCGCGGATGGCCTTGGCCGTCCCGCCGGTGGAGAGGAGTTCCACGCCTTGCGCGGCCAGCGCGCGGGCGAAGTCGATGAGGCCAGTCTTGTCGGAGACGGAGAGGAGAGCGCGTTTGATCATGATTTAAGGCGTGAAGGGTAAAGGGGGAAGGGGGAAGGGTAGGGGCGCCCGGGTTATTTACCCTTCACCCTTTACCCTTCCCCCTTCACGTCATTTGATTCCATGCTGCTGCATCTTCTTGCGCAGCGTGTTGCGGTTGATGCCGAGCCATTCGGCGGCCCGGCTCTGGTTGCTGCCTGCCCGGTCCAGGATGACTTCCAGCAGGGGTTTTTCCACGCAATTCAGCACCATCTCGTAGATGCCGGCCGGCGGTTCGCCGTCCAGGTCCTTGAAATACTGCTCCAGTTCCCGGCGCACACAGGCGGCCAGTTCGCTTTCGTTGAAATGTGTCTCCATCACTACCTGGTTCTAATGTTCAGGCCGCTTCGCGCTGCTCCGGCGCGGCGTCGAGGTAAATCAGTCGGCTGGTGCGTTCCCGCGTGCGCCAGAAAAAATCGTTCACCGCGTCCAGCTGGGCGTGGGTGCCTTGCAACTGGTTCATGGCATGACGGAAGCCGGCGGAATCGGCCAGGCCCCGGGTGTACCAGGCGATGTGTTTGCGCGCCATGCGGGCGCCCGCCACTTCGCCGTAGAAACGGTAGAGGTCGTCCAGATGGGCCAGCAGCACGTCGTGGATTTCCGCCACTTCCGGCGACGGCAACTTCTCGCCGCTGGCGAGGAAGTGGCCGATCTCCCGGAACAGCCAGGGCCGGCCCTGGGCGGCGCGGCCGATCATGATGGCGTCGGCGCCGGTGGCTTCCAGCACGAAGCGCGCCTTCTCCGGGGTGGTGATGTCGCCGTTGGCGATGACCGGAATATGGGCTTCCGCCTTCACCGCCGCGATGGTTTCATATTCCGCTTCGCCGCTGTAGCCGCAGGCCCGGGTGCGGCCGTGGATGGCCAGGGCCTGGATGCCGGACTCCTGGGCGATATGCAGGATCGCCAGCGCGTTGCGGTGGGACTTGTCCCAGCCGGTGCGGATCTTGAGCGTGACCGGAGTATCCGGTACCGCCTTCACCACGGATTCCAGGATGCGGCCCACCAGGGGCTCGTCCTGCAGCAGGGCGGAGCCCGCCATGACGTTGCACACCTTCTTGGCCGGACAGCCCATGTTGATGTCGATGATCTGGGCGCCCTCGCTGGCGTTGTAGCGGGCCGCCTCGGCCATCATGGCCGGATCGCCGCCGGCGATCTGCACCGAGATCGGCTCCACCTCGCCCTCGTGGTTGGCCCGGCGTTTGGTTTTCGCCGAACCGTAGAGCAGGGAATTGGAGGTCACCATCTCCGACACCGCCATGCCCGCGCCCATCTTCTTGCACAACTGGCGGAACGGCCGATCGGTGACGCCCGCCATGGGGGCGACGATCAGGTTGTTCTTGAGCTGGAAGGGTCCGATTTGCATGGGGAAGAGGCGAAAAAGGCGGGGCTGACCGACAGACGAAAGCTGCGCATTTTATACGCAAGGACCGGCCGGAAAAAGCGCGATTTAACCTGATCCCCATACCCCAAAATAGTGAAGCCCGCTGGCTTCCCCTCACCCCTGCTCAGGCCGCCTTCTTCATGTGCTTCTGATACAGGAACTCCAGCACCTGGCCGCGCAGATGGTGGTAGGCCGGGTTCTCCGCCAGCTTCAGGCGGTCGCGCGGGCGCGGCAGGCCCACTTCCAGGATTTCGCCGATGGTGGCGGCCGGGCCGTTGGTCATCATGACGATGCGGTCCGACAGCAGCACCGCCTCGTCCACGTCGTGGGTCACCATCAGGGTGGTGGCGTGGGTTTCCTGGACGATGCGCATCAGCTCGTCCTGCAAGCCTGCCCGGGTCAGGGCATCCAGGGCACCGAAGGGCTCGTCCAGCAGCAGCACTTTTGGCTCCATGGCCAGGGCCCGGGCGATGCCGACGCGCTGCTTCATGCCGCCGGAAATCTCGCCGGGATGCTTGTGCATGGCGTGACTCAGGCCCACTAGTTCCAGGGCCGCCTGGGTGCGTTCCTTCAGCCTGGCCTTGGATTCCTTGCTCCCGAACACCCGCTCCACCGCCAGGTGGACGTTGCCGAAGCAGGTCAGCCAGGGCAGCAGGCTGTGGTTCTGGAACACCACCGCCCGCTCCGGTCCGGGGCCGGCGATTTCCCGTTCTGACAGCAGCAGGATGCCCTCCGTCGGCTCGGTGAGACCCGCCACCAGGTTCAGCAGGGTGGACTTGCCGCAGCCCGAGTGGCCGATGAGGGCGATGAACTCGCCCTGCTTCACCGTCAGGTTGATGTCGGTCAGGGCGGTGAACTTGCCCTTCTTGGTATCGAACACCATCCTGGCGTTTTCGATGTGCAGATAGTTGTGCATGGCTGTCTCCTGTAGGGTGGTTAGGCTGTTGGGTAATTAGGCCGCAGGCCGTAACCCACCGTTGCGGGGATGGTGGGTTACGCGGCTATGCCGCTAACCCACCCTACGCGATCACTCGTAATTGAACCGTTTCGCGACCAGCATCAGGCTCTGCTCCAGCAGCAGGCCGACGATGCCGACGATGAAGATGGCGATGAGGATGTGTTCCACGTTCAGGTTGTTCCACTCGTCCCACACCCAGAAGCCCAGGCCGGTGCCGCCGGTGAGCATCTCCGCGGCCACGATCACCAGCCAGGCCACGCCCATGGACAGGCGGATGCCGGTCATCAGGTGGGGCAGCACGGAGGGGAACAGGATGCGGGTGAAGATCTTCCATTCCGACAGGTTCAGCACCCGCGCCACGTTCAGGTAGTCCTGGGGCACCCGCGACACGCCGGCGGCGGTGTTGAGGATGATGGGCCAGATGCTGGAGATGAAGATCACCCACAGGGAGGCGGGCTCGGTCTCCTTGAACACGTACAGGCCGATGGGCAGCCAGGCCAGGGGCGAGACCGGGCGCAGCAGGCTGATGATGGGCGAGGTCATGCCGGCGAGGAACCTGAAGCGGCCGATCATGAAGCCCAGGGGGATGCCCACCAGGGCGGCGAGGCCGAAGCCGGCGCCGACCCGGTAGAGGGAATGCAGGATGTTCCAGCCGATGCCCTTGTCGTTGGGGCCGTTGTCGTAAAAAGGATCGGCGAACAGGACCTGGGCCGATTCCCAGGTCTTGGCCGGGCCGGGTAGGCCCTGCTCGCCGCCGCTGCTGGAGACGATCTGCCAGAGCAGGACGAACAGGGCCAGGCCGATGGCGGGCGGCAGGCCGGCGCGGAAGACGTTGCCGGCGGATTCCAGCAGGGCCCGGCCCCGCTCGGTCTGGAAGAAGGGGGTGGGCCTGGGCTGGGTGACCACTTGGGCCGGGGTTTCGACCGGGGCGACGCTCGCGGGCACGGTATCGGGTTGGCTCATGATGTCCTTCAGACTGCTTTCGTTGATGGTCACTGCGCTCATGGCGGACTCCTGCGTTTTTCGTAGGGTGGGTTAGGCCGATAGGTAACCCGCCGCGGATGGTGGGTTACGCCGCGTTGCGGCTAACCCACCCTACGTCTTTCAGGCCTTCACCTTGAAGCCGTCGGCGTAGGCCTTCGGGTTCTTGCCATCCCACACCACGCCGTCGATGAGCTTGTGGCTGCGCATCTCGGACTTGGGCACGGGCGCCTTGGCCAGGGTGGCGGCTTCCTTGTAGAGCTTGATCTGGTTTACCTGTTTGGCCACCGCCAGGTAATCCGGATGATCCTTCAGCAGACCCCAGCGCTTGTGCTGGGTCAGGAACCACATGCCGTCGGACAGGTAGGGGAAGTTCACCGCGCCGTCGTTGAAGAACTTCATGTAGTTCCTGTCCTGCCACTTCCTGCCGATGCCGTTGTCGTACTGGCCCAGCATGCGGTCCTCGATGACGTCGAACTCGGTGTTCACGTAGGACTTGCCGGAGATGATCCTGGCCACTTCCGAGCGGTTGCTCATGGTGTCGATGTACTTGGAGGCTTCCAGGATGGCCGCCACCATGGCGCGCGCGGTGTTGGGATACTTCTGCACGAACTCCAGGGTGGTGCCCAGCACCTTCTCAGGGTGGTCGGTCCAGATGTCCTGGCTGGTCACGGCGGTGAAGCCGATCTTGTCGTGGATGGCGCGGGCGTTCCAGGGCTCGCCGACGCAGTAGCCGTCCATCTTGTCGACGCGCATGTTGGCCACCATCTGGGGCGGCGGCACGGTGATGACCTTGACGTCGCGGAAGGGGTCGATGCCGTAGGCGCCCATCCAGTAGTACAACCACATGGCGTGGGTGCCGGTGGGGAAGGTCTGGGCGAAGGTCCATTCCTTGGGTTCCGCCTTCACCAGCTTGGCCAGGCCGGCGCCGTCGGTGACGCCCTTGGCCTTGATCTGGTTGTTGAGGGTGATGGCCTGGCCGTTGTTGTTGAGGCTCATGAGCACGGCCATGTCCTTCTTGGGACCGCCCACACCCAGTTGCAGGCCGTACATCATGCCGTAGAGCACATGGGAGGCATCCAGTTCGCCGTTCACCAGCTTGTCGCGCACGCCGGCCCAGGAGGCTTCCTTGCTGGGGGTGATCTTGAGGCCGTACTTCTTGTCGAAGCCCTTTTCGGCGGCGATGGCCACGCTGGCGCAGTCGGTGAGGGGGATGAAGCCGATCTTCACCTCCGGCTTCTCCGGGGCGTCGGAACCGGCCGCCCAGGCGGCGCCGCGCACACCCGGGGGGACGAGGGACATGAGGGCGGCGGCGGCGGACATGCTGGCGGCCTTCTTCAGGAAATCACGTTTTCCATCGTTGACGATGGGCTGCTCACTGCTGGGCGGGAGGCTATCCATTTCTATTACTCCAAAAATGCGGCATTCAATCCACGGGGGGGGAGGAACGCCGTTGTCCAAGTCATCGAGACGTAAAACCGCGAAGGAGAGACCTGGCCGACGTGTCTTTGCGTCGGCCAGCCAGGGTTTAGCAACGCCCGTGCCAGCACGCAAAAATTGACATTAGTCATTGAATTTCATGGATTTAACGAACTGCCCGACGACATCTCACGGATTCCGGAGATGGAGGGCGCCCAGATTCCGGGCAGAAAAGGAGATCGGCGTCTCCTTTTGGGGCGTATGGCCCCGCTTACTGCCAGGCGAAATCGTCGAGCACTTCCCGGAGTTCCACCTGCCAGGCCTTGAGCAGGCGCCGCGCCGGCTCCTCGGTGAACTCCCGCAGCCAGGGCTCGAAGTCGTCGGTCATCACCGTGAGTTGCTCGTCCCGGGCGACCAGGGTCAGGCGCAGAGGCAGCAGATTGAGCAGGCGCGGATCCGCCGCCTCGGCCCAGCGCACCGCCGTCTCGCTGCCGATGAACAGGATGCGCACGTGGGGATCGCCGAAGCCGCGTTTCTTCAGGGCGGCGTCGATGGGCTGGTCCTTGACCAGCACCATGTCGTGGTTGGCCGCCGCCAGGGTGATGTCCTCGATGGCCTGCTGCATGGATGCCGTCTTGCTGGCGACCAGGGGCTCCGCCCAGGCCGGCGGGGCCGCCAGGACGGCCAGCAGGATGGCCAAGGGGAGCGCCGCGCGCCTCACAGGGTCGCCTCATCCAGGATGGACAGGTAATCCCGCTTCAATTCCACCGCGTCCGCCTGCAGAACGGGATTGCCCAGGCCCTGGGCGATCCAGGCCGGGTTGACCGCCATCATGTCCACGCCGGTGGGCGTCTCCACCAGGGTGACGCGGTAGGGAATCATCTGGGCGGCGCGGGGATCCAGGCGCAGCGCCCGGTCCATGCTGGCCATGTTGCAGAAATAGAACAGGCGCACCGAGCGCACTTCCTGGCCGTAGGGCACCAGCCGGCTGTCGATGGCCTGCTGGCGCACGAAGCTGTAGTTGTGCCCGACCACCGCCCCGTGGAGCGCCAACATGACCTCGTTCATGTTCTTTCCTTCCGCCGTGGCGGTGAGGATCACGGGTTCGGGCTCCTCGGCCGCCAGGGCGCCCGATACCCCGACCCAGAAGACCGCGAGGAACAGGAGAAGATGCCGAATGCGATGAATCATGAAACCCCCTTTGACCCGACGTGCGCATCGGGAAACGTCATGTTCTCACAAGCGGATGACGGCAATACTCATGCCAGACGGCGCGGCAATTTCACCCGGCCGCTGTGGCGTCCATGCCAATCACGAAGCGGTGCTTGCCGGAAACCGTGCGGGGAATGTCTTCCAGGTAATTCACCTGGAGCGCCATGTCCGGGTCCACCTCGGCGCGAAGGCGGGCGGCGAGATCGGCCACGACGTCCTCCGGCAGGCGTTCCGGCGCCACCAGGTTCAGGTCCATGCGGTCCATGCCGCGCTGCACCCACTGGTACTGGCGGATTTGCGTGAGACCGTAGAGCAGGCGGTTGAAGTAGGACGGATGGATGCGCTTGCCGTCGCGGACGCGGATCAGGTCGTTGCGCCGGCACATGCCCATGGCCATGAGGGGAAAGGGCGAGCCGCAACCGCAGTCGCCGTCCAGCAGGCGGCCGGAGTCGCCGATGTCATAGCGGATGAAGGGCATCAGCCGGTTGGTGAGGGAAGTCACCAGCAACCGGTCCTCGCCGTCCATGGGGCGGGATTCCAGGTACACCATGTCGGTGAACACGTGCATGTTGCCGTGGCGGCACTCGCAGGCCATGTTGGGCACCTCGCGGCTGCCGTACTGGTTGAACACCTTGCAGCCGAAAGCCCGCCGCATCAGTTCCCGCTGGGCGTCGTCGAGCACCTCGGCGGTGGAGTAAACGCCGATCAGGCTCCTCGGCATGGGCATGCGCTCGGCCAGCACGTGGCGGGCGACTTCCGTCAGCGCCGAGGCGTAGCCCTGCAGCAGGGTCGGGCGGTAAGCCTGGATGGCGCGGGCCCAGGCATGCAGGTTGGCTTCACTGTATTCCCAGGCGGGGATGGTCCGCTCGGCGGCGATGAAATCGGCCAGGCCCGCGCCAAGTTGTTGGCCGAACACCCCGCCGGCCACCACGTCCTGGCGCGCGCCCCAGAAGTTGAGGATCTTCTGGCCCGGCCGCCAGCCGGACATCATGTAGCCGCGGCACATGCCCGCCCGCATCAGCTCGTGCTTGGCGTCGTCGTACCAGAAGGCCAGGGGCTTGCCGGTGGAGCCGCCGGTATGGCCGAGCCTGGCCCGGTCCCGGGCGCCCCGGGCCAGCAGGGCGTCCAGGTGGTCGCGGACGTCGTCCTTGCCCAGGATGGGCAGGGTGGAGAAGGCACTCCCCACCCCAGCCCTCCTCGTGAACGGGGAGGGAGCCCCACTCTCCCCCGAGGGCGGTGGAGCAGCCCCCTCCCCCGCTCGCGGGGGAGGTTGGGAGGGGGAGTACGGTGGCATTTCCTCGGCAAGGGCCGCCAATACGCCCGCGTCGAATCGCTCCGCGTAGTAATCCGTGTTGGCGACGGCCCAGGCAACCATGTCCGCCAGGTCCCGGGCCTGCTTGTCCAGCAACTGTTCCTGGCTCAGGGCCTGGTTGCGCAACAACTCGTCGAGCTGGGCATAACGAACGGGGTGGCGGCGCCGGTGCAGCCGGTGGCGCAGGCCTTCGATCATGGCGCCAGGGCGGCCAGCGCCCGGCGCCAGGCCTCGCGGTCGCGCCGGAAGCCGGCGATCGCCGCGCGCTGGCGGGCACGCCAGTCCGCGCGCCGGGAGGACGATGCGATGTTCGCCAGGCAGGGCGAGGCGGGGCCGAAGTTGTGTTCCAGGTTGGCGGCGAAGGCGCGGAAGTTCTCCCGCGCCTCGGCCAGTTCATCGGCCCTGTTCCACCAGCGCGCGGGCTCGCCCAGCAAGCCCTGCACCACCGCCAGCTTGTCGCGGATGGCCCGGTGCCAGGCGCGGTATTTCTCCCCCATTTCCACCTGCATGGCTGCGAGGATGGCATCGATCTCCGCCTCCTCCGGCGCCCGCCCCGGGAAGCCCCGCTCGGTCAGGCGCTCCATGGCGAACAGCATGACGTCGCCGTGGAATTGCCGCTCGAATTCGCCGCACAGGTCGATCTCCCCCTGTCGCACCAGGATGTCCGGGCGGAATTCGGAGGCGCCGGTGTCCGCCACGGTGCGCCGGTGCAGCATGGGCAGGTTGGCGGCGACGAACCCGCCGCCCATCTCGGCGCGCAGCATGCGCCCCATGGTGGGCCCGGACATGCGCAGGCGCAGCGGCGCGAAGGGGATGAACCAGTCCAGGGCCTCGGGCCGGAACACGTAGTTGCCGGTATAGACGGTGCGCGCCGGCTGCAGGCTGGCCAGGGCGTCCGCATGGCTGTACCAGGTGACCCGGGTCGGGTGCTCGCCGTGGAAAAAACTGTGCAACCGACGCGCGAAGGCCGCGAAGCAGTCGGCGTTGCTCGGTCCCATGCGCCCATCGCCGGGGACATCGCAATGAAAGCGATAGGCATCGGCGGCGTTGCGGAAGCCGAACAGATCGGCCATGTCGTGGTAGGCGGCGTCGCCCGAGCCGCGCGTATCGAGGACCGGCTGGCCGTAGGGCCGGCCCGGCTCGGCCCGGGCCATCTCGTGCAGGAAGCCGATGACGTCGTCGAGGAAATTGCCGGCCATCACCGCCGGCGACACCGGCGGATCGCCCACCACCTTGCCGGTGAGCACCCGGACGTCGGCGCGGCGGAATATCTCGTCCAGGTGGTACAGGAAATTGACCGCGCACACCTCGCGCGCCCCCGCCGGGGTCGCCACCTTGACCTTGAACACCTGGTCGCCGTCGACGGTGAGGCACAGCAGCCTCGGGTCACGGGCCGCCATCCCGGCGAAACGCAGGTAGGCGATGTTGCGCGTCATGGCCTGGCCCTTGTGGGCGAAAGCCTCCCGGGCATGGACGCCGACGATGCCGGCCAGATCGGCGGCGGGCTCCAGGGAATCCAGCAGGGCAAGCTGTTCCCCCAGGCCGAAGTACTCCACCGCCAGCCCCTGGCCGGTGAAATCGCCGGCCAGGGCCCGGTGGGCGGCCATGGCGGCGGCGTCGCGGCTGTCGTCGGCCAGCAGCACGCGTACCTTGCGATAGCGGCCGTCCGACATGCCGCCATAGCCGAAGGCGCGACAGAGCTCCAGCAGGCTGTCCAGGCAGGCCCGGGTCTGGCGCGGGTTGTCCGCCACCGGGATGACGACGACGAAGCCGTGGCGTTCCTCGTGCCGCTCGACCAGCGACGCCTCCAGTTGCCGGTAGGCCGCCTGGTAAGGCGCCAGCAGGGCCTCGTTCAGGCCGCCAGCCCAGAGGGCCTGTTCAAGTTCGGCGATGGCCGCGCGTTGGCGTTCGATACCCGCGTCCGGGCCGGCGTCAGCGGCCGGACAGGTAAGTGGGGAAGGCATGCTTGTCGAGGGGGATTTCGATCAGGTTGATGGCGTTTTCCAGGTCCGCCTCGGCGAACAGGGTGTCGATGTCCGCTTCGCTGGCCAGATGGTGGTGGCGGATGCCGAAGGATTGCGCCAGCAGGCGGAAATCCGGATTGACGAAGTCACAGTCCAGATAGCGCTCGCCGTAGAGCTGGAACTGGTTCTTGCGGATCAGGCCCATGCTGGCGTTGTTGATCACCACCACGTTGAGGGGGGTGCCGTAGTTCACCGCCGTCATCAGTTCCATGCAGCACATCTGGAAGCCGCCGTCGCCGAGGATGGCGAAGATCGGGCCGGTCCTGGCGAAGAAGCGCGCGCCGATGGCGGCGGGAATCGCGTGCCCCAGGGAAGAAATGCCGGAATTGGGGAAATAGTGGTTGGCGTGGGAGACATGGAAGTAGCTCTGGGCGAACACGATGTTGTCGTCGAAGATCAGCGCGTCGCGGGGGAAACGCGCGGCCAGCCCGGCGTAGAAGTGGCGCATCAGATGGAAGCGCGGATCCTCCCCGGCTTCGGCCTGGCCCGCGTCCTCGCCCGCACTCTCACCCAGCGGCAGCCCGCGGACAGCCCCGCGATGGGCCTTGAGCCGGGCAACACGGGCTTCAGCCAGGCCGCCGGCATCCGTCCCGGGGGTGGACAGGGTGGTCAGCAGTTGCCCCAGCACCTCGCCGATATCGCCCTGGATCGCCACGTCCGGCCTGTACACCTTGCCCAGTTGCGCCGCGTCCCGGTCCACCTGGGCCACCTTCTTGCCGGCCAGCAGGCGCTCGTCCCACAGGTAGCTGGTGCGCTCGTTGAAGCCCGCGCCCAGGAAGATCACCAGGTCGGCGTGCTCCACCAGGTAGCGGTAAGCCGCGCCGTCGGAGGTGACGCCCAGGCAGCCCAGGGACAGGGGCGTGCCCTCGGCCACCACGCCCTTGCCCTTGAGGCTGGTGGCCACGGGGATGCCCTGGTTCCGGCTCAAGTTCGCCACCGCCTCCCTGGCGCCGGAACGGATGCAGCCGTAGCCGGCGACGATGACCGGGCAGTCGGCGGCCCGGATCAGGGACGCCAGTTCCGCCACGGGATCGGCGCCGAGCGCCGGCCCGGCGGAGGCATTCGGCGCGGGCCGGGGGAAATGCACGCCATCCAGGGCCGAGGCCGCCACCTTCTCCTTCTGCACGTTGTAGGGAATGCTCAGCAGCACCGGCCCGGGCTCGGGCCCCAGCAGGGCGCGGGCGGCCTGGTTCAGAACCTGGCCCAGGTAGTCGGTGCGCTCGATCACCTTGTGGTAGCGGGTGATGCCGGCGAACAGGGCGCCCTGGTCGATGGCCCCGCCTTCCCCCGAGCTTTCCTGCAGGCCGCCCTTGCCGAACAGATGGGTGGGCGTCTCGCCGGTGATCACCAGCACCGGCTGGCGTTCCGCGTAGGCGTTGGCGATACCGGTCACCAGGTTGGTGGCGCCCGGCCCGGCCGTGGCGATGCAGGCGGAAACCCGATGGGAAATGCGCGCGTAGCCGCCGGCCATGAAGGCGGCGCCCTGCTCGTGCTTGACCAGCACGGTCTTCACCCTGGAACCGTACAGGCTGTCGTAGATGGGCAGCACATGGGCGCCGGGCATGCCGAAGACGACCTCGACGTCCAGGCGTTCCAGGAAACGGACGATCAGTTGGCTGACGGAGATTTTCATTGCATCGTGGCTGGACGGGCCTCGGGCCGGGCCCGACCTGGCCCCGCGGGTCCCGGAGTCCACATGGCATGGGCGCGGAAAGGAAGGGAATTTGAGCACAAGACGGGCCCGAGCGGAAACACGGGCGGGCTCTTTTACAATGCCGCCACCATGTCCACCGTCCCCAGCGCGCCCTCAGCCCCCGACCTTTCCCGCCCCCCCGGGCGCGCCGTGATCGTGGTCCTGGGCGCGGGCCGGAGCGGCACCTCCCTGCTCATGCAGGTACTCGCCGCCCTGGGCATGGCGGTGTCGGAGCGCCTGATCGGGGCCGGCCGGGACAATCCCCGGGGCCACTTCGAGGACGCCCCCATCGTCCGCATCCAGGCCGACCTGCTGCGGCGACTGGATGCCTGGCCCTACCATCCCTTGCCCCCGGACTGGCTCGACCATCCGGCCACGGCGACGGCGGAACAGGCCCTGGAAGACCTGCTACGGCCACGACTGGGCGGGCAGGACGAGGCATCGGCGCCCTGGGGCTTCAAGGATCCCCGCACCGCCGCTTTCCTGCCCATGTGGCAACGGCTGTTCGACCGGCTCGGCATCGCGCCCCGCTACCTGCTGGCCCTGCGCGACCCGGGCAGCGTCGTCCAGTCCTTCATGGCCGCCTATGGCGCCGGGGCGGACGAGGCGGAATCCGTGTGGCTGCGGCGCACCGGTGACGCCCTCTGGCACACCGGGGCCCGCTGCCACCTGGTCCATTACGAGGACTGGTTCCGGCGGCCGGCGGCGATGGCGGCCGACCTGGCCCGCTTCGCCGGCCTGGCGGCGCCGGACCCGGCCCGGCCGTCAGACCCCCCGCTGGAAACCCTGATCCGGCCAGACCTGGACCGCTCGGGGCGGCGGCGCGCCGGCCTGGCCAACGCCGAGGCCCGCGCCCTGGCCCGGGCCCTGGAAGACTGCCGGGGCGACGATTTCGACCGGAACCGCCTGCTGGAACGGGTGGCGGAACGGGTGGCACGAGCGCGGCGGACCTGAACGGCCGCCACGCGGATCAGCCGGGCTCAGCGCCGGGACAAATTGGCGTGGAACAGGGCCTTGTGCACGTCGCCCAGGGAAACCATGCCTTCCAGCGTGTCCCCGGTCACCACCGGAATGCGCCGGAAGTTGTGGCGGACCATGGTGGAGGCGGCCTGGAGCGCGTGCATTTCGGGGCTGACGCCGATCACCCGCGTGGACATGATGTCGGCGGTCTTCAGATGCATGACGTCCCGGTACTGGGCTTCCATGGCGGCGTAATCCACGCCGACCATGCCGTCGCGGAAATCCGCCAGGGTGGGAAACAGCCGGGACAGCACGTCCTTCTCGGCGACGAAGCCCACCAGCCTGCCCGCCTCGACCACCGGCAGGCCGGACAGGCGGTACAGGCACATGATGGACGACACCTCCAGCAGGGGGGTCTCGGGCGACACCGTGCGGGCGCGGGTGATCATGATGTCCTTGACGAGCATGTCTTTTTCTCCATTGAAAGAAGGGTTCAGCCCGCCACCAGCAGGTAGGCGAGCAACAGGTTGAAGACCAGGGCGACCAGCGCCACCCCCTGCCAGAACCGCGCCGGGTCGCGCTCGACGGCGGGCGTCGGCCTGGGCCGGGACAGGCGGCCGGCCTCGCCGCGCTCCAGGGCGACGAGGAACTCCTCGGCGGTTTCGAAGCGCGCCTCGGGATTCCTGGCGCAGGCCTTGAGCAGGATGTTTTCCAGCCAGGGCGGGATGTCGGGCCGGTAACGGCTGGGCGGCACCGGCTCGCCGAACCGGGGATGCTGGAAGGGCTCCACCTCGCCATAGGGATACTTGCGGGTGAGCAGGTGGTAGAGGGTGACGCCGGCGGCGTAGAGATCGGCGCGGGTGCCGAAGCGGGCGCCGGCGAACAATTCCGGCGCCAGGAAGCTGGGCGTGCCGGGCACCTCGCCGGCCGCCCGCGCCGGACAGGCCGGGCAATGGGCCACGCCCAGGTCCAGGACGCGCAGCTTGCCGGCGGTATCCAGATGCAGGTTGGCGGGCTTGATGTCGCGATGCAGGATGTCCAGGCGATGCAGGGCGCCCAGGGCCTTCATGAGGCGGATGCCCTGGCTGGCGACCTCGGCGCAGGTGAAATGCTGGCCCGCGTCCAGGCGCCGCTGGAGGGACACGCCCTCATGCCAGCTCTGGACGAAATAGAGGAAATTGCGCGAGGCCAGGGGCAGCACTTCCGGGAAATAGTGGGAATGCAGCCGCTTGCCCAGCCATTCCTCCATGAGCAGCCCCTCGGCGGCCTCCGCGTCCCCCGCCAGCAGGGGTTGCAGGGTCTTGAGCACCCAGCGCTGGCCGGTCCCGGCATGGCGCACGCGATACAGCAGGGTGGCGCGGGACTCGTGCAGCAGCGCCTCGACCCGGAAATCGTCCAGGTGCGCGCCCACATGCAGGCGGCCGGGCAAGGGCAGGTTCGCCAGGTCGGTGATCGGCGCCTCGTCCGCCGCCGCCACCTCCTTGACCCGGACCACCAGGGCAGTGGCGTTGTCCTGGCCGCCCCGGGCATGGGCCTCGCGCACCAGGGCGTTGGCGGCGAATTCGGGCGCGTCGTGCAATTGCATGAGCCGATGCAATGCCTGTTGCCCGAGGGGTTCCCAGACACCGTCGCTGACCAGCAGGAAGCGGTCGCCCGCCAGCAGTTCGCCGTCGCCGAAATCCGGCATGACATGGCTGTCCAGCCCCAGGGCCCGTTTCAACACGTGGGACATGCCGGGCGTCTCCCAGACATGATCCGTGGTGAGTTGCTCGAATAGCTCGCCGCGCTGCCGATACAGGCGGCTGTCGCCGACATGGGCGTAGTGGTAGCGGCGTCCGCGCAGGGCCAGGGCGGTCAGGGTGGTGGCCATGCCGCCGGCCTCGTGGCGCGAGGCGGTCTGGCCCGAGAGCCAGCGGTTGATCGCGGCCAGCACCGTGGCGAAGGCGCGGGGAATCTCCCAGGTGTCGGGCGTGGCGTAGAAATCCGCGAGCAGGTTGCGCACCGCCGTCTCCGCCGCTTCGCGCCCATGGACGCCCCCCGACACCCCGTCCGCCACCACCGCCAGAACCCCCCTTGTGGTGGTCTGGACGGCGTCCGGCGTCACGAAGCCACCGAAGTCCTCGTTGCGCTCGCGCGGCCCGGTCTCCGAGGCGTAGCCGAATTCAAGCTGTAGGGGCATGGGTTTGCTCGGAAGCGCGGAATGGAGCGGGATTTTCCCACTCCCTAGCCACCATTCCCCACTTTCCCGATCACACCCTCGCCCCGGAAACCGCCGCCGCGCCCCAGGTGGTGCGCCAGCGGGTCTTCACCGCGGTCAGTCCGACCAGGGCCACCAGGCACAGGGCGACGAAGATCAGCAGGCCCGCCTGGTAACTCCCGGTCGCCCCCTTCAGGTAACCCAGGCTGGCCGCCAGGTAGAAGCCGCCGATGCCGCCGGCCATGCCGACGAAGCCGGTCATGACGCCGATTTCCTTGCGGAAGCGCTGGGGCACCAGCTGGAACACCGCGCCGTTGCCCACGCCCAGACTACCCATGCCGAGGATGAACCAGAGCAGGGCGATCCAGGGGCTGGGCGAGCCGAAGCTGGCGATGGTCAGGAACAGGGCCGCCGACAGATACATGGCCAGCAGGGTGCGGATGCCGCCGATGCGGTCCGCCAGGGCGCCGCCCAGGGGACGCACCAGGGAGCCGGCGAACACGCAGGCGGCGGTGAAATAGCCGGCGTGCACCGGGCTCATGCCGTACTGGTCGTTGAAATAGATGGTCAGGCTGGAGGCCAGGCCGACGAAGCCGCCGAAGGTGCAGAAATAGAAGAACATGAACCACCAGGCGTCCTTGTCCCTAAGCACATGCAGATACTGGTTCAGAGACTTGGGCGGCGGGCAATCCGGCGCATCCTTGGCGAACACCGAATAGACCAGGAAGGCCAGGACCACCGGGATCAGGGCCAGGCCGAACACGTTGCCCCAGCCGAAGGCCACCGCCAGGCCGGGCGCGAACAGGGCGGCCAGGACCGTGCCGGAATTGCCGGCGCCGGCGATGCCCAGGGCCGTGCCCTGGTGCTGGGGCGGATACCAGCGCGAGGCCAGGGGCAACGCCACGGCGAAGGCCGCGCCGGCGAAACCCAGGGCCACGCCCAGGACCATCACCTCGCGGAAGCTGTGGATGCCCGCCAGCCAGGCCCAGGACAGGGCGGCGATGACGATGCCCTGGCCGATCCAGCCGGCCTTCTTGGGCCCCAGGTGGTCCACCAGCACCCCCATGACCACCCGCAGCAAGCCGCCGGCCAGGACCGGCGTGGCTACCATGAGCCCCTTCTGGGAAGCCGTCAGTTCCAGGGTCGTGGCGATCTGCACCGCCAGGGGGCCGAGCATCACCCAGATCATGAAGGCGACGTCGAAATAGAGAAACGCGGACAGCAGCGTGGGGGTGTGGCCGGATTGCCAGAATCCCTTGTTCATGAAGTGCTCCTTGCGGATTTCAGTTTGAGGTCGGCGCGAGCTGCTGATGCGGTTGGAACAGTGGTTCCCATCTTTGTAAAGGGGGGATGACCGTGACGCGGATGGCGCTCACGCCAACCTCAAAAAGACCTGGCCGCCTTCCACCTTGGTCGCATAGGTCCGGGCGCAGCCCTTGTCGGGCAGCACCGCCTCGCCGGTGGCCAGGTCGATCTTGAAGCCGTGCAGCGGGCAGGTGACCAGTCCGCCGTGGACGATGCCTTCCGACAGCGGGCCGCCGCGATGGGGACACTTGTCCTTCATCGCGAAGACCTCGTCATTGACGGTGCGGAACACGGCGATGCGGTTCACCTCGCCGCCGTCGGCCTTGCCAAGGTCCACCACACGCGAGCCCTGGCGGGGGATGTCATCGATCTTGGCGATTTCGATCCAGTCGTTCATTTCAATTCCTTTATCTGTCTAACCCCCTCTCCCACCGGGAGAGGGGAGTGGGTTCACGCGCTCACCCGTATCGGGTTGAACTCATGCGCCGCCGCGCCCTCGGCGCGTTCCTTCCATGGATCGATCTGGGCGAATTGCTGGCTGAACTTGAAGCGCTCGTGGAGGGCGGCGCGGCCCGCCGCGTCGTCCACCACCCTGGCCTTGATGTGGGCCAGGCCCACCCGCTCGACCCAGGGCGCGGTGCGCTCCAGGTAGTGAGCCTCTTCCCGGTAGAGCTGGGTGAAGGCGCCGCAGTACTCCATCACCTGTTCCTCGGTTTCCACCCGGCACAGCAGGTCGGTGACCCGCACCTTGATGCCGCCGTTGCCGCCCACGTGCAACTCGTAGCCGGAATCCACGCACACCACGCCGAAGTCCTTGATCGTCGCCTCGGCGCAATTGCGCGGGCAGCCGGAGACCGCCAGCTTGAACTTGTGGGGCATCCAGGAACCCCAGGTCATCTGTTCCAGCTTCACGCCCAGACCGGTGGAATCCTGGGTGCCGAAGCGGCACCACTGGGAACCGACGCAGGTCTTCACCGTGCGCAGGGCCTTGCCGTAGGCGTGGCCGGAGACGAAGCCGGCGTCAGACAGATCCTTCCACATGGCCAGCAGGTCCGTCTTTTTCACCCCGAACAGGTCGATGCGCTGGCCGCCGGTGACCTTCACTTCCGGCACCTGGTACTTGTCGGCCACGTCGGCGATGGCGCGCAGTTCCTTCGGATTGGTCAGGCCGCCCCACATGCGCGGCACCACCGAGAAGCTGCCGTCCTTCTGGATGTTGCCGTGGGCGCGCTCGTTGATGTAGCGCGACTGGGCATCGTCCTGGTACTCCGCCGGCCAGCGCGCCAGCAGGTAATAGTTCAGTGCCGGGCGGCAGGTGGGACAGCCGTCGGGTGTTTTCCACTCCATGAAGTCGAACACCGCGCGCATGGACTTGAGCTTCTGGTCGCGGATGGTGGCGATGATCTCGTCGTGGCTGTGGTCGGTGCACTTGCACAGGGGTTTCTTGCTGGGCGCGGCCGAGTAGTTGCCGCCCACGGTGTGGGCCAGCACCGCTTCCACCAGGCCGGTGCAGGAGCCGCAGGAGGCGGAAGCCTTGGTATGGGCGCGCACCTCGTCCAGGGTGAACAGCTTGAGATCGCGGATGGCGGCGACGATGGTGCCCTTGCACACGCCGTTGCAACCGCAGATCTCCGCCGAATCCGGCAGGGCGGCGACCCGCTCGGCGGGACCGTGGCCGGAGTCGCCGATGTGGCTCTGGCCGAACAGGATGGTCTTGCGCTGCTGCGAGATGTCCGTGCCCTCCCGCAGCAGGTCGAAATACCAGGCGCCATCCAGGGTGTCACCGTAGATGCAGGCCCCCACCAGCTTGTTGCCCTTGAGCACCAGCTTCTTGTAGGTGCCGGCGGCGGCGTCGGAATAGACCAGGGATTCGGTGCCCGCCCCGCCCATGAAATCGCCGGCGGAGAACAGGTCGATGCCGGTGACCTTCAGCTTGGTGGAGGTCATGGAGCCCTGGTAGCGGGCCACGCCATGCTCGGCCAGGTGGTTGGCGCATACCTTGGCCTGCTCGAACAGGGGCGCCACCAGGCCGTAGGCGATGCCGCGATGGCTGACGCACTCGCCCACCGCGTAGATGCGCGGATCGTAGGTTTGCATGGTGTCGTTCACCACCAGGCCGCGCTGGCAATGCAGGCCGGCGGATTCCGCCAGATCCGTGTTGGGGCGGATGCCCACGGCCATGACCACCAGGTCGGCGGGGATTTCCTCGCCATCCTTGAACCTGACCGCTCGGACCCTTCCCGACTCGCCGCGCACCAGCTCCGCCGTCTGCTTCTTCAACAGAAAATTCAGCCCCTTCGCCTCCAGGCTCTGCTGCAGCAAGCGCGCCGCCGGCTCGTCCAGTTGCCGTTCCAGCAACCAGTCGCCGATGTGCACCACCGACACGTCCATGCCGCGCGCCTTCAGGCCGTTGGCCGCCTCCAGGCCCAGCAGGCCGCCGCCGATGACCACCGCGTGCTGGTAGCGCTTGGAGGCATCGATCATCTTGTCCACATCCGCCACGTCGCGGAAACCGATCACACCTTCCAGATCGGCGCCGGGCACCGGCAGGATGAAAGGCCTGGAACCGGTGGCCAGGAGTACCCGGTCGTAGTCCGCGCGGGTGCCGTCGTCCGCTTCCACGAAGCGTTTCCGGCGATCGATCTTCACCACCCGCTTGCCGGTGTGCAGGGTGATGCCGTGCCGGGCGTACCAATCCCGATCATTGAGCACGATCTGCTCCACCGTCTGCTCGCCGGCCAGCACCGGCGACAGCATGATGCGGTTGTAATTGGGATGGGGCTCGTCGCCGAACACCGTGATGTCGTAGAGCTCCGGAGCCGCCTTCAGCAACTCCTCCAGGGTGCGGATCCCGGCCATGCCGTTGCCCACCAGAACCAGTTTCATGCGCGCCGACCTGCCTGCCCCTTGCGGGTGCTCGGAGGACGGGGAAGCGAGGGGGTTGTTCAAAGTTGCCATGCGAAATACCTCAACAAGAACCACAAAAGCGCGGAACAAAAAAACGGCGGCCGCCCTGATAGGGGAGCGGACGCCGTTGTCCAAAGATCGCTAGGCGATGGCGCCTGGGAGGGGTTTAGCAATGGCCGTGCCACCTGCGAAATCCCGCCGAATCAGTGGGTTGCGGTCCACGTGGCGGGGGGCGTGCACTGGATAGGTGCGTTGCGCACCGTGAATGCACCGGCTGGAGCCGCGATGTCTTGAAAGAGTGCGCGGGCCTACAATCGCCGAAAAATAAATCTGCACGCATCTCGTTTGTGGCTCATCTGGTGAGCCTCGACTATGGGATGGTGCGAGAAAAATCTTTAAGGTCAGTGAGGCAAGTAATGATCCACGGTCCACAGGGAACGAGTCAGCGAGAGGACGCAAAGCAATCCATTGCCCATGCCAAGCGTGGCAGTGGCGGGGATGGCACTTGGGCGCCGCCGCACGACCTGGAAGCGCATTTACGAGCGGTTGCCGAATTGGCTGGGACAGCCGCCCGAAACTTCAACGCTTCGGACTGGGCTCATCTGGCCGGTTTATGGCATGACCTGGGCAAGTATCGGGACGGTTTCCAGACCTACATCCGGGACAAGTCGGGATTCGAACGCGAGAACGCACACGTCGAGAGCTTAGGCCAGCGGGTGGAGCACTCAGCCGCCGGCGCGGTGCATGCCATCGACACCCTTGGAGAGCTTCACGGCCGGTTGCTGGCCTACCTGATCGCCGGCCATCATGCTGGGTTGCCGGACTGGAACGGCGATAATGCCAGCCTGTTCCAGCGCCTGGACCGGGCAAGAAAAGACAGGCATTTGCAAGAGGTCATCAACGCCAACCCACCGAGCCACATCCTTGATGCCAAGGGCCTCAAACCAGCAGGCCGCCCCAAAGGCAAAGCGGAAGACCTGCATCTTTGGCTGCGCCTGTTGTTTTCCTGCTTGGTAGACGCCGATTTCCTCGACACCGAGGCTTATATGGAACCGCGCAAGGCGGCCATGCGCGCCGCTTACCCGTCCATCGGTTACCTACTAGTGCGCTTTACCGACTACATGGAACGGCTGCGAGCCCAGGCGTCGGCAACATCGGTTAATGCCATCCGAGACCGTGTGCTGGCCCAGTGCATCGAACACGCCGGGGAGGATCGCGGTTACGGCTTGTTCTCCCTCACCGTGCCCACCGGCGGCGGCAAGACCCTGGCCTCCCTTGCCTTCGCACTGAATCACGCCAAGGCCCATGGCAAGCGGCGGGTGATCTACGTGATCCCCTATCTCTCCATCATCGAGCAGACGGCAAACGAGTTCCGCAAGGTGTTCGGGGAGGATGTCGTCATCGAGCACCACAGCAACCTGGACCCGGACAAGGAGAATGCGGCAAGCCGCCTGGCCGCTGAAAACTGGGACGCGCCCCTCATCGTCACCACCAACGTACAGCTCTTCGAATCGCTCCATGCGGCCCGAACCTCCCGCTGCCGCAAGCTGCACAACATCGTGGACTCGGTGGTGATACTGGACGAGGCCCAGCTGTTACCGCCGGACTGGCTCGACCCTTGCCTCGCCGCCATCCGCGCCCTTTCCACCCACTACGGCGTCACCTTCGTGCTGTGCACGGCCACCCAGCCAGCCTTCCGTCCGCGCAAGGTCAACGACAGGAAGTTTGCCGGGCTGTCCGATGTGCGGGAACTCATGCAGGCCGGGCCGCACGTGCAGGCACCGGAGGAACTCTACAAAGCTCTGGAGCGCGTACAAGTGCATTGGCCAACGACGCTGGCGCCACAGGATTGGGACACGGTCGCGCAACACATGGCGTCCCATCCTCAGGTGTTGGCCATCGTCAACCGCAAAAACCACGCCCGAGCATTGGCAGAAAAACTGCCGGGAGCGCTTTATCTCTCGACCAATCTATGCGGCGCCCACCGGGCCGAACGCATCGATGAAATCCGTCTGCGGCTGGCCGCCAATCGGGAACGCGCCCAAGCTGGCTTGCCTGTGTGTCCGCTCCATGTGGTGAGCACCCAGCTCATTGAAGCGGGGGTGGATGTGGACTTTCCGGTGGTGCTCCGGTCCCTGGCGGGGTTGGACGCCATCGCCCAGGCGGCGGGGCGCTGCAACCGGGAAGGGCAGCTCGAACGGGGCAAGGTGCAGGTCTTCGTGCCGCCCGAGCCTTCGCCACCGGGACTCTTGCTCAAGGCCGAGCAGGCCACCCGTGAACTTCTCTCAACGCATCAGGAGCCAGCTTTGTCGCCCGAGATGTTTGATCGCTTCTCCAGACTGCTGCTTTCCAAGGTCAACTCATGGGACAAGGCGGACATGCACAGCCTGCTGATGCCAGGCGGCCAGTTGGAATTCCGTTTCCGTGAAGCCGCCGAAAAATTCCGCCTGATCGACAACGATGGCCTGCCCGTGATAGTGCGCTGGGGCAAATCCCACGACCTCATTGATCAGTTGAATAGTGGCAAGCCTGACCGCTGGCTGCTACGCAAGCTCCAGCGCTACACAGTAAATGTGCACCCGGATTGCCTGAGCAGACTCCTTGGCAAAGACGGTGTCCGGGAAGCACTGCCCGGCCTGTACGTGCAGGCCAACGATCTCATTTACGATGAAACCTTCGGGTTCCTGGGCTGCGCCAAGGATGCGACCGCCTATGCCGCCCAGGATCTGGTTATCTGAGGGAGGAAAGAGACGATGCCGAAAACCCTGTGCCTCAAGGTCTGGGGCGACTATGCCTGTTTCACCCGGCCGGAGATGAAGGTGGAACGCGTGTCCTACGACGTCATCACCCCATCCGCCGCCCGTGCCGTGTTCGAAGCCATCCTGTGGAAGCCGGAAATCCGTTGGACAGTAACCAAGATCGAGGTGCTCAGGCCCATCAAGTGGATATCCGTGCGCCGCAACGAGGTGGGCGCCACCGCCTCCGAGGCCACGGCCAAGCAAAGCGGGGGACTCTACATCGAAGACCACCGCCAGCAACGCGCGGGCCTCTTCTTGCGCGACGTAGCCTATCGCCTGCATGCCCGCTTCGACGTAGTGGACGGCTCGAAGCACATTCACCGATATCCGGAACTGCGCGGCCGTTTCCCTCCGGAGCCCGAAGAAGGCCAACCCGAGAACCCGGCCAAGTATCTCGCCATGTTCCAGCGCCGCGCCCGCAAGGGACAGTGCGTCTGGCAGCCCTATCTTGGCTGCCGGGAGTTCTCCGCCCACTTCGATCTGGTGGATGACCCGCAAGCGGCGGCCCAAGACGAGCCGCCCATTCCCGACAGCCCAGACCTGGGCTGGATGCTCCACGACATCGACTTCGCCGACGGCATGAAGCCGGGGTTTTTCCGTGCGGCCATGAAAGATGGCGTCCTCGACCTGGAAGGCGTGGAGGTGCGGCGATGATCCTGCAGGCGCTCTACGACTATTACCAGCGCAAGCGGAACGACTTGCCCGCCGAGGGGTTGGAGCGCAAGGAGATCCCTTTCCTCATCGTGCTCAAGCCCGACAAGAGCTTCCTGCACATCGAGGACACCCGCGAAGGCGAGGGCAAGAAGAAGCGTGGCAAGCCTTTCCTAGTGCCGCAGGCGGTGAAGAAGTCGGTCAACGTCGCCGCCAATCTGCTCTGGGGCAACCTGGAATACGTTCTGGGCGAGGCCGATCCAAAAAAACTAGCCGACAAGCAGGCCAAGGGCCCGAAAGCGGTGGCGAAATACAAGGAGGACCTCAAGAAGAAGCACGTAGCTTTCAAGACGCGTATTTTGGAATTGCCCGAGACCGCGCGGAACAAGTTGGAGCCGGTAATTGAGTTTCTGGAGCGGAGCGATTTTTCCGAACTCTACCAAGATCCCCTATGGCCCGAGATGCAGACCGGTGCCAATCTGAGCCTTAAGATCTCCGGCGAGGAAGGGCCGGCGTGCAGCCTACCCGAAGTGCTCACCACCGTCGGGGTGCGCGAGGAAGACACGGCGGGTTCGGGGCTTTGCCTAATCACCGGTAAGCCAGATGCCATCCGCCGCATCCACCCGCCCATCAAGCGCGTTCGCGGTGCCCAGACCAGTGGGGCGGACATCGTGTCCTTCAATCTTCCGGCCTTCTGCTCCTTCGGCCATCGCCAGGGTGCTAATGCGTCAGTGGGTGTGCGGGCCGCTTCCGCCTACACCACGGCGCTCAATCACCTCCTGGCATCCGAACAGTGCATCCAGGTGGGGGATGCAACCACGGTGTTCTGGGCTGAACGGGTGCACCCCATGGAAAACTGGCTTTCGCAGTTGTTCGACGAGCCCCCCAAAGACAATCCAGACCAGGGCACCCAAGCCTTGAACACCCTCTACGTGATGCCTCTGACGGGCACCACCGCCGTCGATGAGACCCGGACGAAGTTTTTCGTCTTGGGACTCGCCGCGCCCAGCAAGTCCCGGCTCACAATCCGCTTCTGGCATGTTGCCACCGTGGGCGAACTGGCCGGCCAAATCCGCCAGCACTTCAAGGACCTGGATATCGTCCGGCCGCACTATGTCGCGAATCCCTTTTTGTCCCTGAAGACCCTGCTCTCGGCGGTGGCCCCGCCCTCCGCCCAGAGGCGCGACGGCGACATCGACAACCTGCCACCCAAGCTGGCCGGGGACATCATGCATGCCATTCTCAACGGCCTGTCTTATCCCCAGCCGCTGTTGCAGGCCGCACTCACCCGCATCCGCGCCGAACAGGCGAAGAAACGGGACAACGGCAAACCCGCCGAGCACGTCACCTATGCCCGCGCCGCGCTCATCAAGGCATGGCTCAACCGTCACATCCGCAACAACCATCCACAGGAAAGGGAGATCGACATGGCCCTCGATGAAAGCTGCACCAACCTTGGCTACCGCCTCGGCCGACTGTTCGCCGTGCTGGAACACATCCAGCAGGACGCCAACCCAGGCATCAACACGACCATCCGCGACAGCTACTTCGGTTCCGCCTCCAGCATGCCGGGCGCGGTGTTCCCCACCCTCATGCGGCGCAACCAGCACCACATGGCGAAGCTACGCAAGGAGAAGCCCGGGCTGTACGTCGTTCGGGACAAGCTCATGCAGGCCATCCTGAACGAAGGCGTGGACTGCGCCATCGGTTTCCCCTCCATGCTGTCACTCCCCGACCAGGGGCGATTCGTCATCGGCTATTACCAGCAACGTCAAGACCTGTTCAAGTAACCAACACCTTTGAAGAAGGGAGCAAGCCATGAGCATCCAGAATCGTTATGACTTCGTCCTGCTGTTCGATGTGAAGGACGGCAACCCCAACGGTGACCCGGACGCCGGCAACTTGCCGCGGGTGGATTCACAAAGTGGGCATGGGCTGGTCACGGACGTATCCATCAAGCGGAAGATCAGAAACTACATCGTGATGAAAAAGGCGAAACCCGATGGTGGGTTCGAGCCGCGCTTTGATATTTACGTGAAGGAGAAAGCTGTACTAGGCCGTGCTCATTTCGACGCCTTCAACAAACTCGACATCAATCTGGGCCAGGACATTACCGAGGACATCCCCGAGGAATTGGTCGACGCCTTCGAGGATTTGGCCTTACCCGAGGGTATGGAAATCGACACGGACGAGGACGGCAACTCCATCCTCAAGTTGTCTGGCGTCGCCCTTGATAAAAAAGAAGCGCAGAAATGGCTGAAAGACATCAAGCCTCCCAAACCCCTCAAGGACTTTTTGACCAAGGCACTCGGCAAGCTAAAAGCGCGGAAACCAACACAAGGCGAAACTGAAAAAGGTCGCATTCAGATGTGCCATGACTTCTTTGACATTCGCACCTTCGGCGCGGTGCTCTCTCTTAAAACGGCGCCTAACTGTGGTCAGGTACGCGGCCCTGTTCAATTGACCTTCGCACGATCGGTCGATCCCATCATCAGCTCTGAACACGCCATCACACGCTGTGCCGTTGCCACCGAAGCCGAAGCGGAAAAACAAGGTGGAGACAACCGCACCATGGGCCGCAAGTTCACCGTGCCCTATGGCCTCTACCGCGCCCATGGCTTCATTTCCGCTCACTTGGCAGGCCAAACCGGCTTCGACGAGGAAGACCTCCAACTGCTATGGGAAGCCCTGAAAAATATGTTCGAGCACGACCGCTCCGCCGCCCGCGGCGAGATGGCCACGCGCGGTCTGTATGTGTTCAAGCATGAGCAACCCCTGGGCAACGCCCCGGCCCATGCCCTGTTTGATCGCATCAAACCCAAGCTCAAGGAAGGCGTGGCCACGGCCCGGTCATTCGAGGATTACACCATCACATTGGACGAGAACGCCTTGCCAGCCGGGGTTTCGCTGCTGCGTCTGGTGTGAGTCGGTTCGCTACCGCCGCCCGGCCCAATACCCCGGCCGGCGGCTTTGGTGGGCCACGGCGACGATAAGAATCTGCCGGTCACCCAGGCGATAAATCAGGGAGTACGGAAAGTGGCTGAACGGAATTTTTCGAGCCTTGGCGCGTTCGGCAACGCCCATTCTTGGGTTGTCGAGAATGCGCGCCCGGGCTTGCTCGAAATCGGTGATGAATTTGGAGGCGGTCGATCGTCCGGCTTCGAGGGCGTACCAATCGGCGGCTTCGTGCAGCTCGGCGCTCGCCGCCGGATGCAGGCTGACTTTCATCAACCGTATTTGGCGCGGAGTTCGGCGATGACCGTTTCGTATGGGATGGTTTCAACTTCGCCGGAATCCACTTGCGCGAGACGTCGCTCGATCTCCGCCGCCCAGGCCGCGTCGATTTCGGCTTGCGGCAACGCGCTGGCCCACAGCAGATCGGCCAGGTCGGCGCGTTGCTCGGGGGTGAGCTGCATGGCCAGCACTTTGGCCTCTTCGAAGGTGGTCGCCATGGTGGGCTCCTGCGGAAACGATCACGGCATCTTAGCGCGGCGCCTATCCGGGTGCCTATCCGGGTGCCTATCCCGATGAACGAAGCCGACCCCGTCCCCCTCGCCGCCCTCCAGCACTGGACCTACTGCCCGCGCCAGTGCGGGCTGATCCACCTGGAGCAGGCTTTCGAGGACAACATCCACACCGCGCGCGGGCAGGCCGTGCACCACCTGGTGGACACCCCCGGCTACGAGATGAAGGCGGGGGTGAAGGTGGAACGCGCCCTGCCCCTCTGGTCCGACCGGCTGGGGCTCATCGGCAAGGCCGATCTGGTGGAGTTCCATCCGGATGGCACGGTGTTCCCGGTGGAATTCAAACACGGCGCCAAGCGGCAGAAGATGCACGACGACATCCAGCTCGCCGCCCAGGCCATGTGCCTGGAAGACATGCTCGGCCGCCCCGTGCCGAAGGGCGCGATCTATCACGCCAGCAGCCATCGGCGGCGCGAGGTGGCCATCACCCCGGCGTTGCGCGAATTGGTCATGGAAACCGCCGATGCCATCCGTGCCATGCTGGCCTCGGGCAGGCTGCCGCCGCCTGTGAACGATGCACGCTGCCGGGAGTGTTCGTTGAAGGATATTTGCCAGCCAGAAGCGCTGAGCGAGAAGGCCCGGCTGGCGCATCTGGTCGCTGGGCTTTATGCGGTGGATGACCCGGAGTTCAGCCGATGAGTCGCGCGAGGCATTGCGCCGGGCTCAGAATCTCCACGCCGCACTCGGCGGGAAAGTGGCGCGCGTTGCCGGTGACGATGGGGCAGTTCGCCGCCAGGGCGGTGGCGATGAAGGGGGCATCGTCGGGATCGGGCAGGTTGGAAAGCGGGATTGGAACTGGCGTTATGCGCTGTCCATCTTCTTCCAGCCGCGCGAAGAATTCAGCCAGAAAACCCGGGTTGATGTTGAACTTTGGCCGAAAAAGCACTTCCCGATATTCGGCTTCAATCTGGGGGGAATACACAAGAGTCAACCGACCTCGCTCCACCTCGTGCAGCAATTGCGCCGGCGTACCGCCCGGTGTCAGAAATGCCGAAACCCAAACATTCGTATCAACGATCAACCGCATTGCGCTCACGCCTTTCCTTGCGAGCGGCGGCGATCTCCGCATCGATTTCTTCCATTGTCATCTTGTCCAGGCCAAGCTCGGCGGCGCGCTTTTGCTGCTCGGCCAGCAACCGCTCGAACCGGTTCCAGCGCAACGCCCGCAATGTGCTCTCCAGCTCTTCCGGTTTGGTGTGCAACAACAAGGCGAAGGGCTTGCCGTTGCGGGTAATCACCACTTCCTCGCCCGCCTCGATCTTGGCCCAGACCTTGGCCGATTCGGCCCGCAATTCACGCACCGTGACGAAATCCATGACACGCTCCTGTACACAATCGTAGACACAGTATAGCCATGCACACGATCCTGAACACCCTCTACGTCATGACGCCCCACGCCTACGCGCATCTGGAAAACGCCACCGTGCGCATCGATGTTGAACGGGAAAAGCGCCTGCAAGTGCCGCTGCATCATCTGTCCGGCCTGGTCACCTTCGGCAACGTGATGGTCTCGCCCGCCCTCATGCATCGGCTGGCCGACGAGGGCAAATCCCTGGTCCTGCTGGATGATCACGGCCGCTTCAAGGCCCGGCTGGAAGGCGCGATCTCCGGCAACATCCTGCTGCGCCAGTCCCAGCACAAAGCCGCCGGCGACCCCGCCGCCACCCTGGAACATGCCCGCGCCTGCGTCGCCGGCAAATTGCGGAACAGCCGGGTCAACCTGCAACGGGGCGCGCGCGAAGCCGCCGACACCGAGGAAGGCGCACAGCTCACCCGCGCCGCCGATAACCTGGCCGCATCGCTGCGCGCCGCCGCTTCGGCCACCCATCTGGATGAGTTGCGCGGCGTGGAAGGCGAAGCCGCCCGAGGCTACTTCGCGGGGCTCAATCTCATCGTCAAACCCCAGGCCCGTGCGGCTTTCGCCCTGGATGGCCGCACCCGGCGCCCGCCCCTGGACCGCTTCAATGCCTTGCTGTCGTTTCTCTATGCCATGCTCATGAACGACTGCCGCTCCGCCCTGGAAGCCGTCGGCCTCGACCCGCAACTGGGCTTCCTGCATGCCGTGCGGCCGGGGCGCGCCGCGCTGGCCCTGGATTTACAGGAAGAATTCCGCTCGATACTCGCCGACCGGCTCGCGCTCACCCTCATCAACCGGGGGCAACTTGGTGCCGAGGATTTCGAGACACGGGAAGGTGGCGCCGTCTCCCTCGGCGAAAAAGGCCGCCGCGCCGCGGTCACCGCCTGGCAGGAACGCAAACAGGAGGAAATCACCCATCCGCTGCTGGAAACCAAGCTACCCATCGGCCTGTTGCCCCTGATCCAGGCCCGCTTCATGGCCCGCGCCATCCGGGGCGAGATGGAAGGCTACCTGCCTTATCTTTCCAAATAAGCGACTCGGCCGAAGCCATGCTGATCATCGTCACCTACGACGTCTCCACCGAAACCGCCGCCGGCCGGAAACGGTTGCGCCGCGTTGCCAAGGCCTGCGAAAGCATGGGTCAGCGCGTGCAGAAATCCGTCTTCGAGTGCCAGGTCAATGAAATGCAACTCGAACAACTGGAGCGCACCCTGTTGGCCGAGATCGACGACAAGGAAGACAACCTGCGCTTCTATCGCATCACCGAACCGGTTGAGGTGAGGGTGAAGCAGTTCGGTGCCTTCCGCTCGGTCGATTTCGAAGGACCCCTGGTGATATGAAGCGCGAACCCCAGGCAGCGGCGAAATGCCAGGAGTTTCGCGAACGCCATAACCCATTGTTCTTTAACAACTTGGCAGATGGAGAAAGAAGCCGGACACCAACTGCACTTGCCCATGGAAGCAGGCTCGCGCAAGCTTGCATCGTTCCGCAATCAAAACAGTCAGTTATGAGCGCGGAGCATCGCCCGGCCTCCCGGCCGGGCGCGGATTGAAACCAGATAGACATAGTCGCCGTTGC
>WBZL01000196.1_pt1 | contig 66771 bp, 38 predicted proteins | sample 5204291 | NCBI WGS metagenome assembly WBZL01 (sample SAMN12344345, study PRJNA552823) | activated sludge metagenome | biome: Activated sludge suspended growth; feature: Nitrification reactor; material: Wastewater; isolation source: activated sludge from nitrification reactor of wastewater...
TTTTTGAAATTACGAAATTATTGCCAAAACAGTTCAAGAGTGAACCCTTTTGCGAAAGTCGTAAGAACAACCCGCCTCATCCTAATGCCGTTAAGAAATTGTGAGCTTTGGCGTAAGCGTGAATTTCTTGTTTGACGAACACGACAGCGCTCTTCTGTCGTGTGAGGAGTTGAAATTCACGTAGCCAAAGCGAGCAATTTTAGGCAATTAGGATGCAGCGGGCGACTTTTCTTTGCCAAGCTTTCTTTTGGTCGTTCAAAAGAAAGCGGAATAACATTTTGCAGCATATTTCGTCAAACTTTTCACCTGAAGAATTTCAAACGTTTTGGACAGACATGATTTACGGATTTTGAAAGCAGACTATCTCAGACTGTGGATAGGAATTAATATGCTATTGGAAATTTGCGGAAGCCCTTAAAAGAGAGAATATAGAACTTCAATTGTCATGTAAACATTAACTCAGTCAGGATTAGATGAGCAATGATAATGTTAATCAAAGCTATCTCAGTTCGTTTGCATAACTAAGCAAGAGCGAACACTGCAGACCGGCTCGGAAGATCCATAGCTATGCAATCAAGAGCAATCCGGCAAAAAATCAGAATGTAAATTCATAAGCCACTTTGAAATATTTTCTTGTGTTCTCCAACTTTTCACCATTGAGGTTGAAAACCAGATACACGTTACTTCCTGCAAAGAACTCATATTGCAGGATCGAATTCCAAAGCTGGTTGTTTGTGTAGGTGTCGTTCTGGTAATATGATCTAAGATAGAATTTGTCGAATACCTTCCAGTCAATGCGTGTATTGATGATCGTTCTCTTTACATCCGCCAGGTCAATGAAGTTGACACTTGCCCCGAATGACAATCTGCTGAACAGAAAAATATCAGCACCGAGGTAAGGATTCTTTATGAAGTCTCCGAAATATGGTCCAAAGTAATACCCTGCGTATAATGAAGTTTCGCCAATGTAAAAGTTTGCTGAATACTCCTGAGCGAAATTCTCTCTGGTAATGAGATTTCCGTTTTCATCATAATCATTTGGCCTGTTGTATTCAAAGTATTGGTTAATTCTTATGATGTCGTTCAGTTTGAAATTCAAGCTCTGGCTCAGTCTGTTTTGTAGGTTAAAATTATCAGTGAAGTATCCGTCAGCATGAAGCACTCTTCCGCGGTAATATCCGCCTGAAACATTAATGTCACTGAAGTATTTTCTGTCATAGGCAAAGTGATAACCTCCGGAAGCATAAACTTCATCAAAATTATTCTCGAGCCCGATCTGGCTGTTGAAAGATGTTGATGCCGAGAATCCTCTGTTAACTCTGTTATATCCAAAATCGGCAAATGGCCCACCGGCATCATTGTATTGATAGAATCCATATAAATTATATGCGCTTCCTTCCTCAGGATTTCCGTTCATGGAATTCCAGCTGTTAACAAACTGCGCTCCAAACCTGAGAGGATTGTCAGGGAATCTGTAGAAGCCGTCAAAGCTCATGATGTTTTCCTTATATGTAGTTCCCTGGTTTTGGGAGTGAATGTACATCCCCCCCAGATTGAAATTCTTGAAGTTCAGATTAGGCCGGGTTACAAAGAAATTTCTCTTGTTGCCGTCAGGATCCCGGTCGTCAACATAAACTGTTCCGGCTTTCAACAGATCTGATCTGTAAGTATAGTTGAATCCGTAGCCAATATCTTCAATTGCCCGTGTATAAAAAAGATTTATTGGAGTTCTGAATATATCCAGGTCCTTACTAAAGAACGGCCTTTTTTCCTGAAGGAAGATCGGCCTTGCATAAAGCGAAAATCTGAATGGATCTGCTTCAAGTGTTGATTCGTCCGGAAAGATCGTTGCCTTTAGTTTATGATTTTCATAAGCTGCAATAAGATCGCCGCCAACTCTGATTGTATCACCAAGATCATTGAAGCTTTGAGCAACGCCGAATGGAATTGCGCTTACGTCAATGTTTAACTTGTCTTCAAATGGAGTAACGAGGTCAAATTTGTACATGTTCTTTACAGTCAGGAGTTCACTGTTTGGAATGATAGAATAGTAGTAATAATTTCCATCCTCCTTATATGAAAACAATTGCAAGTCAATTCCAATCTGCTTCTTGTTCTTGTTCTGCATCTTGCCAACGGGGATCACAACTTCAGTCTGAATATGACCGGGCTTTCCATTCTCAGCTTCCTTTATTATTGTTGATTTGACATCCCAGATCCAATCCCATTCATAAGATTTGTTTCTGACATTATAAACAGCAGCATCCCTTTGGTTATTCAGAAAGCTGAAGGAAAAAACATATCCGTTTTGGTTCTTGTTCTCCATGTCAAGAAGAATGAAGAATTCGTTTTCATCTTCAGTGCTTCTGTCACGGGTAACTGACTTAGAGATTATTTTTCCCATTGGATAGTAATCGAAAGCAAAGAACAGTGCATCTTTATTCTGTTTGACATAAACTACCGTGCTGTCAATCTTGTTGGTTCCGTCTGCTTTGGGTATAAACTGGTAGAATTTCGTGAATACCTTGGCACCAGCCCATTCCTTTCCTAATATTTTACCATTGACTTCGGGAGCCTCTATGCTGAAGCTCTGTGGCTGAGACTTTGCAATGAGGGTTGCAAAGAAGATTAACAACAGGGAAAGTCCGGTAGTAAGTGCTTTCATATATTTGCCCTTTTGATTCTCCATGCATTAACGTAACAGATCATTTTATGTTTCACTGTAATTCTGAAACATTGAGATATGAAGCCTTTTTTCATTTTCAGGCCGGAAAAGTCAAATTTTCTCTGAACCAAACAGATATAGTACGGAGGGAATAATGAACAACAAGACAGGCGAAAGATCAAGCAAGTTTGCCTGAGGCATTAGCATCAGGGCAAGCAGGATATACAAAGGCGTGAAAAGTATTGAGAATTTGAAAATCTTCTCTCCCAAAGTGAGCGACTTATATGACATCAAGATCAAAATTGATGTAATTAACACCAAAGCCGGGAAATTGACTGCTGCTAGAGATTCCTGTAAGCCGGCACTGCGTATACCGTAAAAACTCTTCAGCAGACTCTCAACAAGAAGCCAGCAAACAAGTGACGCTGATACAGTTAAAATTGTCTTCAACCTGATCAAATTCCCTGCACTGAACTGATAGATCATGTAAAACAGAAGCAAAGCAAGAATCTGTGATTGATTCATCGCGCCGAGTGTAATTATGAGCGGAAGAATGAAGTCCTTCTTTACTGCTATCAGCAACAAACCAATTGCAAAGAATGTAAGATTGAATACGGCGGCTTCTGTGTAAATGATCTGGATTACGGTCAGCAAGACCGCCTGTATGATCAGAAGTCCTGTAATGCTCTGATTCTCATTAAAATAAATCCTAAGATAAAAATAAAAGATGAGATAGAATGCAAGGAATGAGAACAGCGCTACAATTTCAAATGAGTACAGCCGCAACTTTGTATTATTGATAACAACGACACCAAGAAGCTTCTGTACCGAATAAGTCACTGCAGGCGTAAGTATTGAATATTGCTGTTGTGATTCTTCCTGTCCAGTAAGAATTCTCTGCTGCAGTTCATACTTAGCTGCTGCCTGTGGCTTTATTATTCTTCCGTCAACAATGAGATAAGATATCATCCCAAGAAGCAGGACAATGAAGTATGCAGGTCTCATCATGATCTTAATCAGATGTGTTCATTAGGTCGTAATCCTTTCCGGCTCAATGTCTTTGCTTCCTGTGAATTCATTCGTCAGGACCTGCAGACTCATTGGTATCATTATAAGAAATGCAGGCAGAAACTTGGCTAGCTGAGAAACAATTGCAAACAGGAAGTAAACAATTACATAAGGCACAAGAGATACCAGCGCAAAACGAAAGAACTTATTGCTCCGTCTGAATGAAATAATGCTGAGAACTGCGAAGACCGAAACCATTACAATCCAGAGTTCCACAATTGCTTTCCATGTATTGATGTTTGTAGTAACATTATGTGTGACAGTATATACAGACTCTTTGAAGCCAAATATATAACGCAGCAAAAAATATCCTGCCAGCCATAAAACAAAACAAATGATTGCATTTGCAACTGCCTTCTTATCTTTCAGCCTTCCCTCATAATAGAGAAATGCGGCATAGAACAGAAGCAAATAGATTATCTGGTCGCGGTTGAACACTCCAACAGCAAATACAAGCGGAAGAAACTTCTCTTTTTTGCTGAACATAAGATTGAGTCCCGTCAGATAAAAGAGAAGAGTAATATAGTCACCTTCTTCCCAAATGCTTGAGATCCCAAGAGGAATGACAACCTGCAGAAGAATTAGTCCTATTATGCTTGCATTAACACTGAAGAAATTCCTCAGGAACTTGTAGAACAGTGTATAAACCCCAAGAAAGACAATGAACACAATTATCTGATAAGAAAAGACGTGACGCTCCGCTTCATCAGTCATAACCGGCGAAAGTATTGCCTGAATGAAATTTCCAAGAACCGGTTTCATTACTCTGTACTGATATGGCGGCTCCATGGTTCCGTTAAGTATAGACTCCTGAATTTTCATCCTCTGCGATACATCAGGAAAGATGGTTCTTTCGCTGATGATCATATATGAGATCATTGTCAGCAAAAGAATTACAAGCACTTCCGGTTTGAGCAGTTTATTCAAATTTCTAGTGTTCAACTATTTGGTTCTCTGCAAAAATTGTATTTGCAGAATTTGCATAACAATTATTGATCCTTCGCCGTTAATTTTGGCAATAAATGGAATTAAAGAAAGTCATCAATGAGAATTTGACAACAACCGCACTGCAAAGACAATGACTTTAAGATTGATTCTTTCAATTACTTAATGCTGACAGTTTAGGCGCATATAAATTGAGTCCGTACGCATCAAAAATGTTACTTCATTTGAGAATTGATTTGAGATATTGGCATCGGTACGTTTGCATAAGTAGATTCATCAAGTAAATTTTTAGAGTCATGAAAACGATAAAGTTGTTTGCTTTATTTGCGCTTTCAGCAGTTAGTATCCTGACAGAAACCCTCTCATCTCAATCCAAGCCGGTTCCTATTCCTGCACCTGTTACCGGATTGGAAGTATATCACATTTCAACGACCGGGAATTCTGTTTATTTGAACAGACAGTACAGGAATAATTATCCTGATATGAAAACGGCAAGAGGTGAAGTCGGATTCAGTCCAACCGGTGTGTTCACAGTTTACGATCTGCAGTCAAACGGAGTTCCTCAGCAGATCTGGCAAGACCCCGTTACTCCATCCAATGTACATGCAGTTTTTATGTCATCAATGGTTCCGGGATTTTCCACGAGGATAAGTGCCTATCTATTCAGCTATGATTATGGAGCAACATGGAATTACATGGGAGATGTACCATCAACCGGTAGAAGCGGATTTCCTGTTGTGACGGGATTGCAGAATGGCTCTGCAGTTATAGCTAATCACAATAACACGAACGGTTCGACAACACATACAAAACTATACTATGATGCAGGTCCTGGATTTGGCGTATTCACAGAGCTTGATCCGGGAACTACGGCTGAAGGTGATCCGATATGGCCGGCCGCTGTTGTGAACGGTGAAAACTCAATAGTATTTTCTGCAGCAATCAACGGACAGGTTTACTCATACACAAATGTTGCAACAGGACTAAATCCACCCGGCACTTTTTCCGGATATGTAACATATCCCGGGGATCAGGCAAATACATCTTCTCTCGCATTGGCACCAAACGGAACCATAGGTCATGCTTTCATTGGTTCTGACAATGAAGATATGAGTGATGCTTTCTATAGAATGTCAAATAATGGAGGTTTGAGCTGGAGTGCTAAACAGAAGATCTGGGATTGGAATATTGCAACTGACTCTCTTGGAGTTCTCAGAGGTATAAGTTTGGTATATGGAAATAATAATCAACCTTATGTTGCATTCAACACATCAAAATTGACCGAGTCCGGATTCTTTCCTGCCGAACCTAGTCAGATCCGTGTCTGGTCTCCTGCAATAAACGGTGGTGTTGCTGTTACAATAGCCGATTCCGGAAACGTACCATATTTTCCAAACAGGGGAGCAACGACTGACGCATTTCTTCCTGTTTGCAGACCTTCAATAGGCAGAAGCTCAATCGGTAACGGATTGGTTGTTGCCTTTAATGCAACAACAGACAGAACAGGTTCAGACACAAGCAATTATTTTTCAGTTTGGGTTGCAGTCAGCAATGACAATGGCAGCAGCTGGTTTCCCCCGGATAAAATCACTCCGAGCACTCCACTTAGAGACTGGAGATTTGTAAGCGTTTCTCCAATAAGCAATGTTTCCGGCGGAACCTGGACAGTTCAGATGGTATGTCAGTCTGACTCTTTGGCAGGAACACATGTCAACGGTTCACCGATTGGCATCGGTGAATTTGTAGGGATTAGATATGTTCCAAATTTAAGTCAGACTCCCTCAGCTCCGGCATTGATATCACCTCCGAACAATTCCGTTAATGTCTTCACATCTGTATTGTTGGACTGGGCCGAAGTGATCTCAGCAAATTCTTATGGCTTGCAGGTTTCCAGTGATTCTCTTTTCAATAATAATCTGATAAATACAACGGGAATAGCTCAGTCACAATTCAGGGTTGATTCACTTGTACTGCAACACGACAGTAAATTTTATTGGAGAGTAAATGCCACAAACACAAACGGAACCGGACCATGGTCAGCTGCATGGAACTTCAGAACCATAACCGCCCTTCCACTTGCTCCTGTACTAACTCAGCCTCCTAACGGATCATCTAATGTTTCATTGACTCCCCTGCTCAGGTGGAATGTTGTATTGAATTCAGATTCATACAAGCTTCAGATATCAACTGACACTGGATTCTCAATTGTCAGATTCGAAAGATCAAATCTGTTCAGTACCAACCTGTTAGTTCCCGAAAATGTTCTTGGTAATGACACAACCTATTATTGGAGAGTCAGCGGGCAGAACACATTTGGACAAGGACCTTGGTCAGTTGTCTGGAATTTCAGAACGATTACTGCTCCTTTGGGTCAGCCTTCACTTATATCACCTCTTAACGGTAGTACCGGACTTGAACTGACTCCAACAATGACCTGGACTGCTGTTACAGGGGCGAGCAACTACAGATTGCAGATTGAAACTGACACTTTGTTTCAAAGTCCGTTGGTTGACAACGGCCAGATAACTTCAACAAGTTTTACCGTGCCATCAGGAGTGTTAAGCAGTGGAGTTACATACTACTGGAGAGTTTATGCTTTGAGCGGTTTGAATACCGGGCCATGGTCAGCAATCTGGAGATTCTCAACTATAATCAGCATCCCCGGAGCTCCTTCACTGACATCTCCTCCTAACAACTCTGTGAATCTGGGACTCACACCTACTTTTCAATGGTCTGCAGTGAATCTTGCTCAATCATACAGAATACAGATTTCCGGCGACAGCGTATTTGGCAATCCCATCATAGACGTTGGTAATCTGACAGGCACATCATACTCAACAACTTCAGGTTCCCTGAATTACGGATCAAGCTATTACTGGAGAGTGAATGCGAGTAATATTTCGGGAACCGGACAATGGTCATCACGATGGAAGTTCTCGACATTGAATGTGCCACCTGCTCCGTTGTTGATTTATCCTGCAAGCGGACAGGATTCGATAGGACTGAATCCAACTTTGGACTGGAATGATGTGACGCAGGCAACTACATATAGAGTTGTCATTGCTACTGATTCCGCATTTGGAAGTGTTATTCATGACATCAGCACGATAGCGGCATCTCAGTATATTGTGCCAAACCCGCTACTGACATATTATACCAGATATTACTGGAAAGTTTCGGCATTGAATATGGCCGGGCAAGGTGTATTCTCAGAGACGCGAAATTTCAGAACAATGCAGATTGCTCCGCCCGGAACTGTTACTCTTTTTTCACCCTTTAACTTTTCGAGCGGAATCAGTCTGACTCCGGTAATGACCTGGAATTCAGCAGTGAATGCTGAAGGATACCAGCTATTGATTTCGAGAGACCTGAACTTTAATGACATTGTTCATGCGAATGATAGTCTGACGCAACTTCACTACAATGTTCCGCCAAATATATTGAGTGTGAATACGCTTTACTTCTGGAGAGTGAGGGCATTCAATGCCGCCGGCTATGGTACGTGGTCAAGCACATATAATTTCAGGACAGCGCTGTTGGGCATAAGTCAGATCGGCAATGATATTCCCGATAGTTATGATCTTCATTCGAATTATCCGAATCCGTTTAATCCTTCAACCAAAATCAGATTTGATCTGCCAAAGCAATCGTCAGTTAAGATATTGTTGTTTGATATTACCGGCAAAGAATTGAGTAAGGTTTTGGATGTGGAGCTTGGAGCAGGGGTTTATGAAACTGTTGTGAATGCTGCTGATCTGTCAAGCGGAGTTTATTTCTATACAATGATAACGAATGAGTTTAAGAAGACCCTTCGAATGATTGTAATGAAATGACGACAATTGTCGCATCACAAGATTTTCTTTTGGCGTCAATATCGTCCTGACGCCATAAGTTTTTTGAACTGTTTGGGTCACCCTGAGCTTGCTTGCCCGGCGAGGACGGGTCGAAGGGTGAAAGTTTAGTAAACATGTAATGCTTCGATCTATACTCAGCGGGCGAGCAAGCTTAACATGACGAATTCTTACCGTCTTGTTGTGGTGTTGTGACATTCGTCACGAAGTAATATGTTCACTTGTGCCGGGGACGAAAGTCCCGAAACGACAATAAAGAAATGAGACACGACTAATGTAATAACAGTTAATAAACTCTATTGCTCCGGAAAGCATTTGTGATATGTGCTTTCCGGTTTCTTAAGAAAACTAAGATAAGATTTGAACAGATTCACACTTACGTCAACATTGATCTTTATGATCATGCTTCTGATGTACAATGATGTATTTTCCTCGACATCAGAAGATTCAACAAAAACCTCAACGGATGAGAGCAGACAATTCGAGATCTCAAAATCAGATGAAGAATGGAAAAGCATGCTGACTCCGCTTCAGTTTAAAGTTACACGGAGAAAAGCAACTGAGCTTCCTTATGAGAACGAATATTTTGATGAGAAGAGGAAGGGAGAATACAACTGTATCTGTTGCGGCAGCAAGCTGTTCACATCAAATGAAAAATATGATTCGGGTACGGGCTGGCCCAGCTTCTTCAGGCCTTACGATGAAAACAACATCATAAAGGAGCTAGATATAGCCCTGTTCATGATTGTTACCGAAATAATTTGCAGCAAATGCGGAGCGCATCTCGGACACGTATTTGATGACGGACCCGAGCCGACAGGCTTAAGATATTGCATAAACTCCGCATCGCTGAAGTTCATTGAAGAAAAGTGACAATAGGAATTTTGGAAATTAATAAGCAGTCAGCGAAACAAACCTGTCAATGCCTATTTTCGCAAGTCCTATCTGACCTTTCTTAGGTCCACCATTGTGAGGCGGTGGCGCAGCTCCGTTTGTATAATGCTTGTAATTGAATCCGTTGTAATAAATATAGTATTCATCTCCCACAGCCAAAGGTACACCGGCAGTGTAAATCATCTGATCATCCCAACTTCCAAGTTCACCATAGTTTATTAGCGGAGTAAGATTACCGCATCGCGTAAAGTTGATGCCGTCTCTTGAAAACAAAAGGGCAAGATAAACTGTATTATCAGTTCTTCCGGGATTGACGGGATTCTCCTCAAGCGCTGAATTGAGTTTCAGTACACCTGCAATCCCCCAATAGACACTGTCCCTGAACAGCACTGACATGTTGTAGAATTGTGTTCCTTTGATGTCGTAAGTTTCAGGTTTAAGGATCGTTCCCGTGTAAGTCCAGTTGATCCAGTCAGGACTCGTGTATCTTCCGACTTTCCTGATCCCCAAAGAGTCTCTGAAATAACCCAGATATTTTCCAAGTACAGGATTCCACCCGCTTGATGAAAGATCTTCACCGCTATAGCGCACAGGATTTCCGGAATACGGAATCCATACTATTCCGTCTGAAGAGAAAGATACATTCAGTCTGCTGTCAGCGCTTGTCGGGTGAGTATTATAAACAGACTTGAAGCGCCTCGATGAATCAGACTGATTATATGCCGAGTCATCAACAACCGTGTACAACCCTCCGGGATACGGTGAATCCGACAGAATATTATTTTGCACACTCCCGTTGTATTTGAACAGTTCTATGTTTGGTCTTGTCCAGTTGATGCCGTCGATTGATTCATAGTAAACAGGTACTCTTCCGAAGTTGTTTACACATCTAAGCCATGCCTTATATACCATTCTGTCCTGCTCAATGCTTTTTGAGTAACCAATGTTGCTGTAAGTTGTGATGATGTAATTGCCCTCCCAGGAGGCAGTAGGAGCCAGGATCGGTTCAGAGTTCTTCACTGCCCTGTGCATTACTCTTATTATATTCGGATTACTTCTGAAGAGCAAAGTGTCGGCAAAAAATTGCTTATATGTTCCTGCTTTGAATCCTGCAACGCCGTCATCTGTCGGTGCTACCTGATCTCTGAACTGAATTGTAAAGAGATCTGCATTTGAGATTCTGATCTTTATAAACATCGGCGTGTTAACAAGATCAGCAAGATCTGATCCCGCAGTCCATGAAACCAAAGCATTCGTCTGATCTCCCGACAGCTGCGGACAATCTTCAAAAGTATATCCCGGAATTCCCGAACCTGAAGAATTCTGCAATTCAAATTGAAGAAAACCACCTGGTCTTGTTTTGAAATTCGCATACAGACTTCTTCCGGTAAATGTAAACAGATCGGAACGGATCTCAGGAGGAGTTGCAGCAGGCAGAGTTCTTCCAAGACTGTTCATGAGTCGCATTACTGCATTGTAATGGATTGCGTACTGAGACGGTGTCAGACTCTTGCCGATCGAATATCCTCCAAGGCGCATTGTCATGTAGTGGCTCATGTTTCCGCTGTTATTAAAAGCACCGATCGTGATTCCTATGTTGGGTTTGTAGTTTGCCGAATAGTTCTGAACTGTGCTGATGAGATTGTCTCTGAAATACAAGTCATTGAGTTGCACATTGAGTCTTTGGGCCATTAAGTAACCTGCAGAAGAAGGAATGCTTACCGGAGTTTCTGATGTGCTGTTGATGCAAAGATATGAATTGCCGTTTGTATATCTGGGATACATGTAGAATCCAACTCCGTCGAATCTGCATCCCAATCTTCCGGTCTCAAAGCCCTCAGTCATGCTGAAGATCATGAATCTTGCATCATTCAATGAAATCGCATCAGTCTGATATGGGACAATTCCCGTTTCAACATATCTGTTGATACCATTGCCCTTGAGTCCGCTTAGCGTTCCGGTTTCATTGTAATCAAATGAGGAATAATTCCTGTTTATGTCTGACTGTGAACCGACGTAACCTCCTGCACCGGAATAGTTTCTGAAGATAGGCACAAAGGCCGCTTCAAAACTGCCGCAATACCAATTTTCTCTCAGGAGAAGATTTCTGATGCTGACTGACTGGTACTTGAGTCCTTTCACTTCCTTTATGTAATCATCAACAGCTATGATGACACTGTCAGAAACAGTGCCGCCTGCAGAGTCAACCCGTGACAGCCAGTCGGCTGTTTCGGAATCAAGGCTATCCATTGACACCTGTGCATTTAAACTACCGGAAAAGAAGAAGACTGATATTAAAAGGAGGATGGATCTGAGTGGAATGTTTTTTTGCTTTATATTGGTCCCCATTGCAATTTTTTATTGTTTCAAATTATATGGGGCTAGACAATTATGACTAAGTTCAATCACATATTCAAGTCATTATATTGTTTGTGAAGTGGACACTTTTAAATAGGATTAAACGTCAGTGTAGTTTCAAATATTCTTTTGCATTTCTGCCACCTCAATATCATTACATCTCATGAACTCTTTGAAAAACCTGTTAAGGAATTAATCAACAAATTCGTAGGTTTGCCGTAACAAGGCATTGGAAGTGATGTTATTCATTGATAACTTACATGCCTTTAACTAAGTTGATATCAACAAAAGTAATAGTGAAATTCTCCAATTTATGTCGAATCTGACGGCTTCAGCCGAAATCTACAGATCATTTGAGCAAAAGCTTAGCAAAGCAAATCGGAAAGAACTCTTCTTTTTCTTTGCCAGGCATATGCTTTATGCGCTGACTGTAATAGCAGTCATGCTTTTGATCGCTTTATCATCTGAGGCGATATTTCATTTCACAACTTCAGTCAGAAAGTTCATTTACTGGTCTTTTCTTTCCATTTCAGTCACAACCATAATTTACCTGATTGTTACATATTTATTCAGGATCACCGGATTAACAGGAAAGTTTGACGCAGTTGATTATGCACGAAAGATCGGAAGCAAGATTTCATCCGTTAAGGATCATCTTTCAAACTCACTTTCATTGTTCAGGCAATACAACACTAATTCAAATTCGACTCTATTTTCAACCGAGTTGATTGATGCGGAAATGAAACGAATGAATGATGAGACTGCCGGTTTGGATTTTGGTTCAGTAACAGACATGTCCAAACTGAAGAGGCCTTTCTTCTATCTTGCCGCCGCATTGATGTTGATCGTTGTTTCCTTTGCCATATTCGGAACAGGATTATCACAGGCAGCAAACCGACTGGTGAATTACAATTACGGATTTCTTGATGATCTCGGAATTTCATTTACTGTTACTCCCGGCAATATTGAAATAGCCAAAGGCGAAGATGTTGACCTGAAGGCATTCATGAATTCACTGAACTCTGAATTCAGGGCAGAAGAAATTTACCTGCATACTAAGCAGGAAGGCATAGCGGAGAATATTGTAAAACTGAAATCGCATACTGACGGAAGCTTTATGCATAAGCTTGAAGATGTTGATGTTAAGACAAAGTATTTTTTTGAGTATGAAGGTATTCGTTCAGATGAGTATAATATTATCGTTGCAGATTATCCTGCCGTAAAGAGTTTTACGGTAACAGTCAGGCCGCCAGCTTTCACAGGCATTCCGGAGAAGTTTCAGGAAAATGAAGGAGATATTTTTTGTCCTCAGGGAAGCGAGCTCGTTTTCAATCTGAAGGCAAACAAGATGTTATCATCGGCAGGCGTTACATTAGCAGGCAGACAAATTCCGTTCAGCACTTCCGGTGAAGATGCTTCCGGGTCATTCATTGCAAGTGAAACCGGAGAGTATATGTTCTACTTAAAAGATGACGAAGGAAGAGACGGAAAGAATTACAGAAAATATGTTCTTAAGATTCTCAAAGACGAAGATCCTTCAATCATGATCATCGAGCCTGCACAGGCAAACTATGAGATCAATATGGAAAAGGAACTTCTTGTCAGATCAAGGATAACAGATGATTACGGATTTTCTTCACTCACCATCAATTTCAGAAAGATCAGGGGCAATGAAGGAAGCTCTGCTTCAGGTCAATTCACTTCCGTTAGAATTCCTCTGAAAAATCTGGATGCAACTTCGGTTGAAGTACCTTATGTATGGAATATTTCTTCTCTTGGAATGAGACGGGGTGACAAGACTGAGTATTTTCTCGAAGTTACAGACAATGCAGGAAAGTCAACACGCTCTGAAATTAGAACTCTATTCTATAGATCCTCAGAGGAAGCATTCAGAAAGAATAAGGAGGAAGCCAGAGAGTTAAAGAATGAGCTTCAATCTGTTTATGATGAGGCGATGGATCTTCAGAAAGAAATCGAAGAGATGAAAAAGCAGATCCAGCGCAATGAAGAACTTGGCCTGAATGAAGAGAAGAAAAAGGAATTTGAGAAGAAGCTCGACAACTTCCAGAAGAACCTTCAGTCAACTCAGAACAAGCTCGATCAGAATATGGAAGACATGCAGAAGAACAATATGCTTGATGAGAAAACTCTGGAACAGTATATGGAGCTTCAGAAGATGTTCAACAAGATCAACACACCCGAACTTCAGAAGATGCTTGAGAAAATGCGTGAGGCATTGAAGAAACAGAATCCTGAAGAGCTCAAAGAAGCAATGAAGAATTTTAAGTTTGATGAAGAGGCATTCAAGAAGTATATGGAGAAGGCAATGGAACTGATGAAGAAGATCGAGAATATGCAGAAGTTCGGCGAGCTTACGCAGAAGCTTGATGAAATCACAAAGAAGCAGGAAGACCTGAAAAAGGAAACCGAATCTGCGGATAAGAACAATTCCGAGAAGATGAAAGACCTGTCTGCAGAACAGATGCTAATAAAGGATCAGACAAAGGAATTCAATGAGGAGCTGAAGAAACTAATTGACGAGATCAATAAGATGAAGGAGCAGATGAGCGCAGAAGATCTTCAGAAGATAAGTGAGCAGATGAAGAAGTCGCAGATGGAAAACAAGATGCAGCAATCACAGGATCAGCTCAAGAGCGGGCAGAAACAGAATTCCGAAAAGACTCAGCAGGAGATAATGGATGAGCTGAATGAAATGAATGAAAAGATGAAAGAAGCTCTTTCAAAGATGATGGATCAGCAGGATATGAATCAGAAGCTCAAGGAGAAGCTTGAGGAGATTCTTAAGGAACTTAAAGAAATGAGCGAGAAGCAGCAGAAGTTGAAAGAGAAAACGGATGATACTGAAAGCGGCGACAAGGAAGGATTTGAAAAGAACAAGAAGGAACAAGGTGATCTGAAGGGCGACCTGTCGCAGACAATAGATGACCTTATGAATACCACAAAGATGGGAATGATGCTGACTCCGGAAATGGGAAAGGAACTCGGCAATGCATACAATAAGATGGACAAGGCCGGCAGTGAACTTGGTGAAATGAAAAGAGACAAGGCATCCGACAGTCAGGGAGATGCAAAGAATTCACTGGATAAGGCGGCAAAAATGCTTGGCGATATGCTCGGACAGATGGGCGAAAACGGCAAGAAGGGAAAGGGTAACAAACCGGGTGAAGGCAATATGGGACAGATGATGCAACGGCTCGGAGAGATCATTGCGCAACAGATGGGATTGAACGGCAAGACGGGCAAGATGGGAGAGAATGGCCAGCAAGGAAATGACGGCAAAGGATCAAATCCTGAAAGTATCCCGCAGCAACAGAAGATTGAAATGGACCGGCTGAGACTCGAGCAGATGCAGATCCAGAAATCAATGGAGCAATTGAATGAAGAGCTTAAGAGAGAGCAAGAGCGAAGCGGCGAAAAGGTCTTTGGTGACATGGATGAAGTTGAAAAAGAAATGAGAGAGATCATCAAGCAGTTGAGTGAATATAATCTTGATGACAAGCTTAAAGAAAAGCAGAACCGGATTCTGTCTAGGATGCTTGATGCAAGACTTTCACAGAGGGAAAAGGATTTTGAGCCGAAGAGAGAGTCAAGACCCGGTGAGAATGTAACGAGAACGTCTCCTCCGGAAATTGTGCTTAGCGGTCCGGGTTCTTACAATGCTCTGAAAGAAGAGTTCCTGAATCTTCAGAAAGAAGGTTACAGCGCTGATTACGAAGCGCTCATTACAAAATATTTGCTGGAACTGAAGAGAAGCGGATTGACTCCTGACTAAGATCAAAACTAATTCCAATTTAACAGAATGAGTTCATACTGAAATTCTATGATTTCCAACATATGCAGAAAATAAGTTCTGATTTTTTCCTTAACCGCGAGCTCACCTGGATTGAGTTCAATAAGCGTGTACTTGAAGAGGCAGCCGATAAGAATGAACCGCTTCTTGAGAGATTAAAATTCTTGTCAATCTTCAGCACCAATCTTGATGAGTTCTTCATGATCCGTGTAGCAGGGCTGAAGCGGCAGGTGAAGAACAATGTCAACGAGCTTACTACCGACGGCATGAATGCACGCGAGCAGAGAAATGAGATTTATAATACTCTTGTTCCATTGGTTGATGAGCAATACAGAATTTTCAATGAAGAGATAGTTCCGCAACTGAAAGATAACGGCGTTGAGTTTGTTTCGTACAAAGACCTTTCTGAAGAAGACAGAATGATAGTAAATTCTTATTTCGTTGACGAGCTCTTTCCGGTTCTTACTCCGCTGGCAATTGATAATGTTCATCCATTCCCAAATCTGATCAACAGGAGTCTTGCACTTGCAATAATTCTCGATGATCCGGATACTGAACAGGTAGAAGAGAAAGTATGTGTGATCCAATTGCCTAACAATATCTCGAGGTTCTATTCGATCGGGTCGAACGGGGAGTACAAGTTCATCCTTCTTGAAGAGATCATCATGGCAAATGTTGACAAGCTCTTTCCTGGCATGAGAACATTGGATGCATTCGCATTTCGTATCACGCGCAATGCGGACCTTGATCTGGAAGAAGAAGAAGCAGATGACCTGCTTACTTTGATAGAGGAAGAAGTCAAGAAGAGAAGATTGGGAATTCTTGTACGACTGGAAGTTGACAAGAAGATGCCGGACAGTCTGCTTAGCTTTCTTACTAATGCATTGAAGACTGAGAACAACGAGATCTACAGGATCAACGGTCCTCTTAATCTTGGAGACTTCATGTCTGTCTGTAAGATCGAGAAGCGTGAATTAAAGGACAGAAGTTTTACGCCGAGGATTTCATCATACTTTCGCAAAGAAGATGATTACTTTAAAGCAATTTCCGAGAGCGATATTTTTCTTCATCATCCTTTTTATTCATTTGCTTCGGTAAGTGAATTCATAGCGCAGTCTGCTGAAGACCCGAATGTCTATGCAATCAAGCTGACTTTATACAGAACAAGCGGAGATTCTCCGATAATCCGTTCATTGATTGAAGCTGCAGAAAACGGAAAACAGGTTACGGCAGTAGTTGAACTGAAAGCAAGATTTGACGAAGAGAATAACATCATCTGGGCAAAGTCGCTTGAGAATGCCGGAGTGCATGTCGTTTACGGCCTGGTGGGACTGAAGACTCACTGCAAAATGGCTCTCGTTGTCCGCAAAGACGAGATCGGAATGAGCAGGTATCTGCATCTGAGCACCGGCAATTACAATTCAGTTACGTCAAGGATCTATACCGACTTTGGCCTCTTCACATCCAATGATGAATTTTGCGATGATGCTTCCAATCTCTTTAACTATCTTACCGGCTATTCAAAGAAGCATGATTATAACAAGCTCATCGTAGCTCCGCTCAATATGCGGAGGAGCATTATAAGGATGATAGATGATGAGATCAAATCGCACAAGCTGTCCGGGAATGGCTACATTCTCTTTAAGAATAATTCAATTGTTGATGACGAAGTTATAATGAAATTGTATCAGGCATCGAAGGCAGGTGTCAAAATTGACCTGATAACAAGAGGCATTTGCAGACTGCGTCCTCATGTGAAGGGACTCAGCGAGAACATCAGCGTTTACAGCATTGTCGGCAGGTTTCTTGAACACAGCCGCGCATATTATTTTCACAACAACGGCGATCCAAAACTCTATCTCGGCAGTGCAGATATAATGCAAAGGAATTTTGACAGGCGTGTGGAAATATTCTTTCCGATTGAGGATCCGAGAGTCAAGGAAGACATAGTTGAGATACTTGAGCTGTATCTGACTGACACTGTGAAGACAAGAGTGATGTTAAGCAACGGCGACTATGTCAGGAAGTCCCAGCTGTTGAAAGAAAAGGGCGAGCCGTTCAAGGAGATTAATATTCAGGAACACTTTGTTAAGAAAGTCATAAGAAAACATGAGAGAGAACTGAAGGAAGAAATGAGAAGGAAAGCCCTTGCAAAGGAAGCAAAGAAAGCAAGCTCTGAAATTCCATAGAACACAAATCATTTTAATGATCATTAACTGATGCCAAAAAGGACAGACATAAAGACAATACTGATTATCGGAAGCGGTCCGATAGTTATCGGACAGGCATGTGAATTTGATTACTCCGGAACACAGGCAGTAAAGGCTTTGAAGGAAGAAGGATACAGAGTAGTGCTTATCAATTCAAATCCCGCAACAATAATGACGGATCCCGAGATCGCAGATGCGACTTATATTGAGCCGATCACTTCAACATACATTGAGAAGATAATCATAAAGGAAAAACCGGATGCCATTTTGCCGACAATGGGCGGGCAGACAGCGCTGAATGCTGCAATGGATCTGTATGAGAAGGGCATACTCGATAAGTATGGCGTTGAATTGATCGGAGCAAAAGTTGACGCAATAAGGAAAGCAGAATCGCGTGAATTGTTTCACAATGCAATGAAGAAGATCGGTCTTGATGTTGCCAAAGGAAGATTTGTAAACAGTTATGCTGATGCAAGAAGTTTTGTAGAAGGCACGGGATTTCCGGTCATCATTAGGCCATCGTTCACTCTTGGCGGAACAGGCGGAGGTATTGCATACAACATCGAAGAGTTTGAGAGTATAGTAAATCGCGGACTTGATGCTTCACCGACCAGGGAAGTTCTTGTGGAAGAATCTCTTATCGGCTGGAAAGAGTTTGAGCTTGAAGTGATGCGTGATGTGAATGACAACTTTGTTGTGATTTGCACGATCGAGAATTTTGATCCAATGGGTGTTCACACAGGAGACTCGATAACCGTTGCCCCTTCACAGACATTGAGCGACAAGCAGTATCAGGAACTTCGGAATGCCGCGAAGAAAGTTATTTCAGAGATCGGCGTTGAGACGGGCGGTTCAAATATTCAGTTTGCCGTTAACCCGGATACCGGAAGAGTGATAGTCATAGAAATGAATCCCCGAGTATCAAGAAGTTCAGCGCTTGCTTCCAAAGCAACCGGATTTCCTATTGCAAAGATCGCGGCAAAACTTGCAGTAGGTTATACTCTTGATGAAATTCCAAACGACATAACCAAGACAACACCCTCTTGCTTTGAACCGGTGATTGATTATGTGGTTGTAAAGATTCCGCGATGGGATTTTGATAAGTTCAGGTCCAGCAGTCCTGACAATGATGTTCTGGGAGTTCAGATGAAGTCAGTCGGAGAGGTAATGTCATTCGGAAGAAATTTCAAGGAGGCGTTTCAGAAGGCAATACGCTCGCTTGAAACCGGGCGAAGCGGCCTCGGAGCAGATGGGAAAGATGTTTATGCAACTCAGTTCTTGTTGTCACTAGACAAGCCGGAAAGATCAACCTTGAAGCAAAAAGTACTGATGAAGCTTCAGACTCCAAGGAACGATAATATTTTCTTTATAAGATATGCTATGCTGCTGGATGCAACTACAGATGAAATTCATAACTCTACCAAGATTGACAGATGGTTCTTAAATCAGATGAAGGAGATTGTTGATATGGAATTGGAACTGTACGGATATGAAGTTTAGATCAAGAAATTTTTTGCGCAGACAATTTTAAGACTATTACAATACAACTGTTACACATCCGATTAATATCTTCACGACCGAAACTTATACATAAACATTCTGTATCTCTCTCGAAACGCTTCCGGTGATAAGCCAAACTTATTCCTGAACATCCAGCTGAATGAACCCGGGCTTTCAAAACCAATTTCGTAGCAAATACTCGTAACCGGCATTTCAGTATTTCTCAAGAGACTGAATGCTTTCTCAACTCTTTTCTTGAGAAGATACTGATGCGGTGTATTCTTATAGACGATCTTGAAGATTCTATGAAAGTGAAACTGTGACAGACAAGCTTCTCTGGCAATATCTTCAAGAGTTATCTTTTCAGAATAGCATGAATCTATGTACTCTTTTGCTTTGCATATTCTTTTGTAAAGCTCCGTCTTCGTAGCAAGTTTTACGGGAGGGAGTTTTTGTATCTCATTGTAAAGTTCTCTATGCAGATTCAACAGACTCTGAAGAAGTTCAAGATAACAGTCGTTGAGAAATTCATCATCATCAAAGTTCACTTTGGATGCAAGACGCATTTTCATTATCAGCGGTGACAGCCTGGCATTGTGCGGATAGAGTTTCTCCAGGAAAGTTACCGGCTGACTTACCGGCTTGAAGGAATGGTTTAGCATCTTATCACTCGGAGTGAGAAGGCTGTTGAGAGCTTTGTTTGAAAAATCACGGTCAAAGAAGACCGAAAAGGTTTCTGCACTGTTCTCTATCAAGCTCTCACATTCCTGTCCGTCATTGAGCAGAAGAAAATTGTCCGGTGTAAGTTTATAGCTTCCGTCAGTTGTCTTATGCTTCTCCACACCTTTCAGATTGCATCTGATTGTTAACGGACAGATGTGTTTCCCGTATTCAGGAGTACCGGCAGTAAAATGAACAATGAAATTGTCATTCACACCGGTCAGAGATTCCGGAAATTTTCTAAGTATCAAGATGTTCTCTTTTTTGTTCTTCCTGTTTCATACGCAGACAAACGTAAAAAGATCAGTTCATCAGAGAATAGACAATGATATTCGTTCCCATTCTGAACGCCTCTTCTCTTTTCTCAGGAGGATCCTGATGTTCTTGAGTATCCGCCCAACCGTCTGAAATATTTGTCTCATAAGCATAGTAAAGGCAAAGCCGGCCGTTGTTATAAATCCCAAATCCCTGAGGCGGTTTGGAATCATGTTCATGCACTTTCGGAAGTCCGGAAGGGAATGTATAATGAGAATTGTAAATGGGATGATCAAACGGAAGTTCTTTAAGCTCACTGCCGGGAAAGATCTTTTTCAGTTCTCTTCGGAATGACTCATCCATTCCATAATCATCATCTGCAAAAATGAATCCTCCGGACTCGCAGTACTTTCTGAGTCGGGCGGCTTCCTGTTGCGTGAGTTCAATGTTGCCATGCCCGGTTATGAGTATGAACGGATAATTGAATATCTCATCAGAAGAAACACTGACCGAATAGAACTTCGGCTCATCAACATCAATCGCTGTATTCTTTTTAAGATAGTCCATCATGTTTACTTCAGCGGATGGATCATTGTACCAATCACCTCCCCCTGAATATTTCAGCCGTGCAATCTTAAATGGTGATGAATTCTTGCCCACACCCTGATCCTGTGAAAAGACTTCGGAATAAAGAGTCAAACAGAATACAGCGGCAAGAACAGCTAACGTGGATTTTTTCATGGGCATAATTTAAAGAAAACTATTTTCAATTACAGTAACCCGTATATTAAAGTTTCTTGGATTTTCAAAGCTCTGAGGAAATTGAGAATAGAAGGATTCCGCTCGTTCTCAAACAGGACAGATTGTCCGAAAACAAAAAAAGTTTGTCATTCCCGCGTGCTCCTGGCGGGAATCTGCGCCGAAATTCGACCATCTCAAAGGGGTCCCCGATAGAAACACTCCTGCCCGTAGTCAGCAATTCAAGTGCATTCTCTGCAGGCGGGCGGGGACGACATTTTTTTGGAGACTCTTGGAGTTTGGGAACGGGCAAGAAAGAACGCGGACGCTCAGCAAAAGAGTTCGGACGCTTAGCAAAAGAGTTCAGACGCTCTGCTAAAGAGTTCGGACGTCCTGCTAAAGAGTTCGGACGTCCTGCTAAAGAGTTCAGACCTTCTGCTAAAGAGTTCAGACCTTCTGCTAAAGTACTCAAAACCCTCAAAAAAGAGGCAAAATCTATATCCAGGCTTCCTTCATGGAAAACTGTAAATTCCAGTTCCTAAGAATTCATGCCAATAGATTCTTACAAGGATTGAACCGACAGCGCCTTTCCTGCACGCCAATGAGGAAAGTGCATCTTTTGATTCGTGCATTCGTGGCAAAAAATATTCGTGCGTTCGTGGCAAAAAGTATTCGTGCATTCGTGGCAAAAAGTATTCGTGCATTCGTGGCTAACAATACTTTTGGCGTGTAAAAAGATTGCACCCTCCAAACTGGCTTCATCAAGCGGCTGCCTGCCCACTGATTCTTGCATTCACAATCTCAAACATTATGCCTACTTTTGTACAGGTATGTTTCATAACTAAATCCAACCATCATGAAACAACTAATAATCATATCTATTACGGCACTTCTTCTTTTTTCCTGTTCAAAGAATGAACCTCCCGGCTGGCAATATCCTGACATGAGCAAAGTTCCCGCCGGACCTTCCGGAGATTCAATCAAGTTTGGAAAAGAACTCATATCTCATACCAACATTCACATCGGACCTTATGCAGAGAATCCCGCAAAGCGGTTTGCGGGAAACAATCTTGAATGCGGCAATTGCCACATTGGAGCCGGAACGCACGCTGATGCGCTGGGCTTTGTCGGTGTCTATCTCTATTATCCGGAATACAGCGGAAGGGTTGACAGCGTTATTGCAATTCAGCAAAGAGTAAATGAATGCATGAGGCGAAGCATGAACGGCAAGCCTCTTCCCCTTGACAGCTATGAGATGAAATGTATTGTAGCATATTATAAGTGGATAAGCAGTGAAGTGATGCCTCAGATAGCCAAGAAACTGGACGGACTTCCAAAACTTCAGCTAATGTACAGAGCGGCCGATCCAAATCTTGGCAGGACCATTTACAACAACAAATGCAATACTTGTCATGCAGAAAATGGAGCAGGAGCTTATACTGAAGGCAGACCTGAGAGCGGCTTTGATATTCCATCCGTCTGGGGTGTTGACAGCTACAATGACGGTGCGGGGATGTATCGCCTCATGACTGCAGCATCATTCATCAAGGCAAAGATGCCTTACTACAATGCTAACCTTACAGATGAAGATGCATGGGATGTAGCGGCTTACATTAACTCCAAGCACCATCCGAACATGGCAAATCTTGAAAAAGATTTTCCTGATCTTAAGATGAAGCCGATTGATTGTCCGTATCCGCCGTTTGCAGATTCACTTTCAGCGGAACAGCACAAGTACGGACCGTATATCGGAGTGAAATGAAAAAAGCCGGCGGTCATTCATCGGAAGATAAATTATGCCGGCAAATTTGCTTTGGTTATTTTGGAGAATGCAGTGCCACTTTGTTGCCTTCGGTATCAGCGAAGATAGCTATGTAGCCAATTTCATCAGTGACTTTTGTTCTTGGCTGAAGGATTTTTCCGCCCGCTCCTTCGATCCTGTTCATTACATGCGTCAGATCTTCTCCCGCAGCAAGATAGATCAATGTACCGTCCATGGAAGGATTCTGACCTTCTGCCTTTACGATTGCACCGCTAAGCCCTTCTGCCGGGAACATTGCCATTTGATATTCACCCATGTTCATGTCAATCATCTCCTGCGCAAAAATTGAACCGTAAAACTTCTTTGCCCTGTCGAAGTCCACAACCGGGATCTCAAACCAATTGATTGCATTTGCCATTTTGTGCTTCCTTTCTTTTTGATTTTTAAAAGTGTGCTGCAAATATGCAGACTTCTTATTTAACACACTTCTCGAATGTTGCTAATTTTGGAAATGGCCTTATGCAAGCATTGACCCGGGAGGGACGCTCGCCTTTATTTCACCAGCATCATCTTAATCATCTCTTTCACACTGCCGTTGGCTCCGGCTGTCAGATTACAAAGATATACGCCTGAAGAAAAGTTTGATGCATTCCATACAACTTCGTAAGTACCCGCCTCAAGAATGCTGTCAACAAGTGTTGCAACTTCCTTTCCGCTCATATCAAATACAGTCAGCTTAAGTTTGGATTTGTCCAATCCCGCCGGTACGCCGAATTTTATTTTTGTTGTAGGATTAAACGGGTTCGGAAAATTCCCGTAGAGTTTGTAGCTCTCCGGTACTTCAGTTCCAACCCTGATAACGCCTGTGGGAAAATCTACAATGGCAGTATAAATGCTCATGCTGCCGCTGTTCAAGCGTGCCCATATCGGACGGACGATTCCTGCATGCGCCGTGACATTGGTATAGTCGCCAAAGAAAACCGATGAGCTTGGAGTGAACGGAGATTCACTTACCTTGAAATTGGTGAATGTCTCTCCTCCGTCAGTTGATTTTGCCATGTACACATCGGTCTGATTTCCCGTGTAATTTCTCCTGTCATAAAATACAAAGTAGAGATGCCCCGTTACCTGATCGATCGTCATCCATGTAAAGAATTGCTGCTTTCCCGGAGGATCATCATTTACTCTTCTAACGGAACTCCATGTATTTCCACCGTCTGTTGATTTTATCAGCCATACATCAGTATCAAGAGTTCCGTTCCGCTGATCGGTCCAGTTGATGTAGATCGTTCCCCTATGTGGACCAAAAGATACATCACATGCGGTAACGGGAAGACCATTTGCCCTGTAGATTCCGGGTATTGCATAATCCCATCCTCCGGGTTGTTCGGTAACAAACTTGTCATCAGCAAGCCAGGTAGTTCCGCCGTCCAATGATTTGTCAAACACCAAACCAAGCGGACCTGACCATGATGTATAGATCTCGCCATTCGGTCCGGTGCATGGAACAGCGCCTTCTACGGTTTCGTCTTCATCTATGCAGTTACCCGCCTTCTTGTTTATTCTCAATGCCTGGCTCCATGATGCGCCAGCATCAGTTGATTTGGAAAACAATATTGTGGAGCTGTCCGTAGATGCAGTACTTCCGTATCTGTCAAACTGTGACCATGTCATATAGATGTGATTGTTCCTGCGGTCAACGCAAAGCCACTCCTTATCCTGTTGCTTGGGTGGAATGTATCCTGCATAAGCTCCGTCATTCCAGTTCACGCCGCCGTTAGTTGATTTCTGCACAACGATCCTGTCAATGAAATAGCTTCCCGAAGGATTCGTAAGATGACCGTAGTAAAAATGTCCGTTGGTGTCAACCGTAATGGCCGGATCACCCCAAACGCTGTAGCTTGATGTAAGCGTTGCGCGCGTCCAGTTATATCCGCCGTTTGTGGAGTAGTAATAAAAATTCAGATTCGATCCCGCGACGATCTGATTCGGATTCTTCGGATTCAAACATATCGCAGGCTCATTTGGTGAACCTGTGGAAGTTATGAGTATGTTTGGATATTGTGCGAACGTATTAAGGCACGTGATCAAAAGAATTACAAGAGCCGGAAGAAAAGTTTTCATAGCAGTAAGTTTTAAAGTCTTTGATGAACAATTAGCATTTGTTTTCCTTTATGAACTCACAATGCTAACTTTGCAGAGGTGAGTTAATGTACCAGAAGTTGTTTGGTGAATTCATTGTATTTTAGCATGAACCAATGTATGAATCAATTCAGATTTCAGTAGCAAACTATATCTGTCCAAAACGATTGTGATCCTTTATGTTAAATGTTTAACAGGATATGAAGCAAGAAGTTATTCCGCTTTCTTTTGAACAACCCCTCGCACGCTTCGACAGGCTCAGCGTGACTATGGGCAGGCGCCAGAAAGCTTGGCAAAGAAAAGTTGCCCGCCCGCCTGCGAAAAGTGCTGAAGTTCAGTATTCTTCGGGCAGGCCCGTCTGCCTCACACTTTCTGCATCTGGATAATTGATGCCGGGCAGGCTGCATCCTAATTGCCTAAAATTGCTCGCTTTGGCTACGTGAATTTCAACTCCTCACACGACAGAAGAGCGCTGTCGTGCTCGTCAAACAGGAAATTCACGCTAACGCCAAAGCTCACAATTTCTTAACGGCATTAGGATGAGGCGGGTTGTTCCTGCGACATTTTCTGCCCCTGTTGGTGTTCTCCGAGTGAAACGAGGAGCCACCAACAGGCATAACACCTCTTTTCAATCTTTGCACTTTTAGGGTAAGTTGTTGGTGACCCAAAAGTTTGCATTTATACTTACAACACTTTGTAAAATGCTTTCGGGCAAACTTTTGGGAACACCAACAACGGCGAAAATGTATGAATCAATTCAGATTTCAGTAACAGAACCTGTATGAAAAATTCTGAAGCGCTTGCACTAACTCACTTTATCAGCATCATTCTTTTTGTAATCATCTTACTTCCCGATTCCAGCTTAATAAAGTAAGTACCGCTTCCGAAATTGCTTCCATCCCACTGCATTCTGTAACTGCCTGCCTGCAAATTTTCACTTACAATAGTTGTAACTTCTCTGCCCAACTGATCAAAAATTTTCAGTGAAACAAATGCTGAAACCGGTATGTCAAAATCAATATTTGTGACCGGATTGAATGGGTTTGGAAAATTCTGAGATAGATCATAATCAGCAGGTGTAGTTTCATTAACAGGTGAAATGCCTGTAGGCGGATTCGGCATGTATGAAATAACAAGAAGCGGCCTCTTGTTTGGATCAATGCAATCGCTTGATGCAAAGTTCATGCTTCTGTATATATTCTCAAATCTGTTCATAATTACAAACCCGAAATTTGTTGTCGAATCCCTCAACATGTCTTTCACTAACTCTGTAACATCAATATCAGGATAATCCTGCATAGGAGATGTGCTCTCCGGAAGTTCTACCTGATTGACCGTTGAAAAATCAGGCTGTGTTTCCCATGTTACCGTGTTGTGATCCCATGGCGAAGTAACTTTCCTCAAATAGCTCTTATTCGCACCTGAGTGCAATGCACTGACGGGATAAGGATTTCCAAACAACGAAAGTCGTGCATAAAGAACCTGCGCCCTTGCAGGTACACCTCTGAGATTAAATTTGAATAGCGGCCTCCATAAATTGAATTCGCCCTGGTAAGTCCATGCGGCAGCTACCATGTCAGGATAATGAGGCAATGGTGTATCCGGAATGTAGGAGGCAATGTTACAGTCCTGCCCGGTTTCAGGTCCAAGCCGAATTGAAATTACACCCTGGCTGAATGAAGTGCTGGAAATCAGAACGAATAAAACAAGAGTCAGTGCTGAAAGTATTGTTTTCATGGCGGAGAGAAATTTGGTTTGGAGGAATTTGAATTGTTAAATATTTATTAAATATTCCCCGTTCAAAAGAAAGATAATGCACCGATGATCAGTTCATCTGCATTTTGTTATCGGAGAGATTTTAAGATCAACCAGATTTGATCTTTGTTTCAAATAACTGTTTGATCTGTAACTCTTACAAACTTAGCTGAAACAAATTTGATAAACCATTTAGCCTTCAATCCATTTATTAAGCAACTGTTTCTCAGTCTTTGACAGAACTTTGCGCTCTGTCAGTACATATTACGGTATCAAATGATTTTATGATATATATGCCGAAGATAAGCAAGTGAAGTTTCACAATTCGTTTTTGCTTTCATAGAAATAATATAATCATATCTGTCCAAAACAATTGAAATTCTTTAGGTGAAAAGTTTGACGAAATATGCTGCAAGAAGTTATTCCGCTTTCTTTTGAACGACCAAAAGAAAGCTTAGCAAAGAAAAGTCGCCCGCCCGCCTGCGAAAAGTGCTGAAGTTCAGTATTCTTCGGGCAGGCTGCATCCTAATTGCCTAAAATTGCTCGCTTTGGCTACGTGAATTTCAACTCCTCACACGACAGAAGAGCACTGTCGTGTTCGTCAAACAGGAAATTCACGCCCGCCTGCGAAAAGTGTTGTAGTTCAGTATTCTTCGGGCAGGCTTACGCCAAAGCTCACAATTTCTTAACGGCATTAGGATGAGCGCGGGTTGTTCTTACGACTTTCGCAAAAGGGTTTACTATTGAACTGTAATGGCAATAATTTCGCAATTTCAAAAATGTTTTGGACAGCAGTGTAATATAATCGTCCCCGAGAAGTTTAGTTCCTTGAAAGCATGATTTAGCTATGTTACTTTGAATCAATAGGCAATCTCTAATTTATCAACTAAGGGATCATGAATAATATTTTCGCCTTTCTATGCCTGCTAGTGTTTTTGTCTTTTTCCGAAACAAGATTTTCGATGTGTCAAAAATTACCTGGAGATGATAAGATGACAATGCAGAAATTGAGCAAGATCATTTCTGATGCGGATAAACTTAGCAAATTGAAAAACCGTTTTGACATAAATCTCTCTGAAAGTTCCCGCTTTAATTCTGAAAGTTATATTGCTCAAACAGATTTGACAATTCCTCTTTCGCAGAGACTGGAGAACACGAATTTGCTTCACAAAAACTCTCTTTCAAATTTTAAGCTGCAAAAGAAGAGCCCCAAATTCAGGTCACTACTATCAAAGGATATTTCCAAGAGCTACGTACCTTGGGAATCCGAAAGGCATTTCGCTCTCGGCGTTAGCGAAGGTATATTTCTTAACATTTTGATACCATGGACACTGGCGAGGTATGGAAGGGATTGGGATTCTCCTGATGCTGAAGAAAGGTGGCCGTTTATTGGCTTTCAATCAATCTGGCATAACCTTGAAAGTGGTTGGAATTATGACGGAGATAACTTCCTGACAAATATGTTCTCACACCCGTATGGTGGAAATTTGTTCTTTAACAGCGGCAGATCGAATGGATTTAATTTCTGGGAGTCATCAGCTTTTGCACTTGGAGGAAGTTATATCTGGGAGACTTTTATGGAGACAAATCAGCCGGCAATTAATGACTGGGTGAATACAGGATTGGGCGGTGCGGCTTTTGGAGAGATTCTTTACAGACTCTCAACTTTGATAACTGATAATGAAGCCAGAGGAGGACACAGAGTATGGACTGAGATAGCCGGCGGAATCGTGAACCCGGCAAGACTGTTAACAAGACTCATTACCGGAGAGGCTTCAAAGGTCTTTCCAAACCCTGAATGGCGGACACCCGGCAAGTTAAACCTAAGTCTCAATGCAGGAACAAGAGTTCTTCTTGACGATTCAACAGATCTCAAAGAACTTCAGGGTTTGTTTGAACTTACAATAGACTATGGGGATCCTTTCAGACTAAAACATTCAACACCTTTCTCACGCTTCTACTACAACCTTACAATCTCTTCATCATATCCAAGCCTTACTTCAATGAATGCGATTGGAAGTTTGTTTGCTTTCGAACTTAGTAAATCAAAAACTTCAGGACACAGCCTTGAAACAACATTGAACTACGACTACATAAATAATCCCGGATTCTTATATGGCAGCATAGCATTTACCGAACAACTGAATTCGTATTTCGATCTCAACAAAGATTGGAAACTTATGACAAGGGTTGGGGCACGACTCATTCCTATGGGTGGTACTCCGAATGATTATTTTCTTGATGAAACTGACGGAAGAAATTACGACTTTGGGCAGGCGCTTGGAGCTGTGGGCAGCATCTCCCTGTTCAATGGTGCCTGGAATGTACTGACTCTTCAGTATGTATTTGATTACCTGTGGACACAAAGCGAGCCGTCATATTCCGAACATATGCTGCAAGGCGGTGCATTGGTTCTGCAATTGCCGATCAAGGACTATTTCATCTTCGGCGTTGGAGCAGGGTATTATAAGAGACAAAGCAACTATAATTACCCGTCAGGATATTTCACTTATCCAACACCCGATGTGACTTTTGCCACCCCCATTGTAAGGGTATTCTTCAAAACAAGAATAATCTAAATCATGAATCAGAATACAAAAATAATTTTCACCGTATTACTTTTGAGCTTTTCAACAACCGTCTATTCTCAATCCTTCAGAGCTGTTGAAGTAAGCAATCTTAACAAGAATTCTGACTCAAAGGGATTATACGATCAGGTTTTTGCAGGTTACTCTTTTATCCGAAATCTTGGCAACTTCGGTGATATCTATGAATCTGGAAACTCATACAATGTCAGCTACGGAAAATTCTTCCCGAATTCATGGCTCGCTATTGTCAAGTCCGGATACATTCAACAAAATGCAAGAGAGAATATTGACTCTGGATCTTTTGAAAATCTGAACATCATACCAATACATGTTGGGGGGCGCTACTATTTTATGAAGGATGTCTTCATGCCTTATGTCTCTTTCATGAATGGGTTGAATGTCATTTCACAAAGTAATTTCAAAGAAGGAAGCAGCAGCAATAGTGATGATAGCGAATCTTCAAAAGAGGATGCAACTATCATAAGGTATGCATTTCAGATCGGCTTTGGATTTGATGTTAAAATAGCAAGAAATTTTGGTGTCAACTTGAACATCGGCTACAATAACAGCTTCTATCAGGATTATGACATCTTTGACCAGGAAAGTTCTAAGATGATGACCGGATTCGAGTACGGAGCAAATCTCTCGTATTATTTCTGAAAGAGAGTCTGTTCAATTTGAATATTCTGCCGGGCCATACTAGTAATGCTCCGGCTTCAGGGAAAGTTAATGGTGCTAAGACAAATTACTTCAACTTAATCAATTTATCCTGAAATCCATTTGTCAAACATGTTTTTTTGATCTGCCTTAAGTTCAGCAGCTTGCTTAAGCTTATACTGAGGCAGAGGTCTCAACATTTTCACTTTCATATTTCGCACTATGCCTTTTCTGGAAATCACAACTTCAATTTCAGAACCGGCTTCCCTCTCGCCTATGATCTTGTTCATCAGCTCATTGTCAATTCTATATCCGTCTACTGCAATCAATTCATCTCCCGAACTTAGGCCTGCCGCATGCGCGGAGCCGCCGGCAAATACTTTGACTATGATGAGTTTTCCATTCTCGGTTTTGATTTCGATGTCAAGACTGCATTTTACAGATTCGTTCGCATCTGTCATCTCAATCCCGCATTTGCCGAGATAGTCTTTGATCGGAAGTTCATCAGTTCCGTCAAGATTTTTTTTCCAGAATTCATCCAGACTCTTTCCGCAAAGAGATTCACATATCTGCTTCACTCTTTCTTCTGTGTATCCTTTGGAAGGATCATTCAAATAATCATCATACAAGGTCAGTAATACATCGTCCAGAGATTTTGTGCAATTTGTTGCGGACATGATTTCAATGTTAAGCATCGTCGCTACAAGGGCTCCCTTTGTGTAGTAAGATACCTGCGAGTTGTTTGTGTTTTCATCCTTCTTGTAGAACTTGATCCATGTATCATAACTTGATTCTCTTAACGGCTGATGAAACCTGCCCTGAAATCTCATTATGTCATTTACTTCATGTTCAAGAAATTCCAGATACTCCTGATTGTTTATAAGCCCGGTTCTCCTCAACAGAACATTGTCGTAGTAACTCGTCCAGCCCTCGGCTATCCAAAGACTTTGAGTATAATTCTCCTTGTCATAATCAAAAGGTCCAAGAACAACAGGCCTGATCCTCTTTACATTCCAGAGATGAAAGAACTCATGACTGACAAGTCCGAGAAATTTCCTGTATGCCTTTGCATCAGTAAAGTTCAGTCTTGGAAACTGCACAACAAAGGAATTGAGATGCTCGAGTCCACCGCCGCCTTTCTCTACAAGATGAACAATGTAAGTATAGTCATTGTAGGGAATCCTGCCTTTAAGGAATTTGATCTGCGTTTCTGCTATGATCTTGAAATCATTAATGAGCTTCTTCGGATCATAGTTTCCAATTCCAACAATACAGATCCTGTGCGGGATCTTTTTTATTTGAAATTCCAGTATTGTCTGGTTTCCAATTTCAATCGGACAATCAATGAACACATCATAATTCTCCGCGCGGAACTTGTTCTTCGCAGTCTGTTCGAGACCTGTTGAAATCTCTTTCCATTCTTTCGGTAGGTTGATCTTCAGATTGCACGGAAGATGTTCGAGACCCCTGACGAACATAAAGATTCCTGAGCTGTTGAGAAATGCATGCTCGGATGTAACTTCGCTTGTTCTTACAGTAAGCTCGTTGCAATATACTCTGTATGAAAAGTTTATCTCCTTCGATCCGCCGGCTTCAACTCTCCATGTATTCTTTGAGATCTTTTCTGCCGGCCGGTATGCGCCTTTGCCGTCTGCAGCCGTGACATCCTGTACTTTGCCCGCATAATCTCTTATCATGTATGACCCGGGTGTCCATACCGGCATTGAAAATAACAATGACTCTGTTGCAAGATTCCTGACATTGATTATAACTTCACAATAATGCGCCGAAGGATCTTTGAATGAGATCGAGTAGTTGATTTCTTTGGTCACTTGAAATATTATTTGAGATTTGACAATGAGAGTTTCATTGAATGGAAGGTTTCCGTGAAGAAGTCGCTCTCACTTAGGAGAGAATGAATCAGGTTATCAATTATTCTTTAAGATTCGAAGCTTGCCTGTTCCTCCTGCCTGAACATTTCCATTACTTCTGCAGGACTCTTTGCTTCGTCAAGCCGTTCGCGGAATTCTTCCTTGTTCATTAATCGTGAAATCCTGCTGAGAAGTTTTATGTGAGCATTGAGCAGGCTTTCTTTTCCTATTACAAGAAACAGATATTTTACCGGTTCAAGATCTATCGAGTCAAAATCAATGGGATCTTTGAGCACTGCAAATGCCGCGACAATGTCTTTTATGTCATCAGTCTTACCGTGTGGGATCGCAAAGCCCTTGCCTACTCCCGTTGATACAAGCTTCTCTCTTTCCAGAACGCACTGTTTAACATTTGCCTTGTTGATCATGTTACCAGATGCAGATGCAAGTTCTATCATCTTGTCTATGGCATCATACTTGTCACTTGCTTCCAGACCGGTTGCGATCACTTTTTCATTAAGTATATCACTTATTCTCATTTGTGAATCCGTAAAAAATTTTATTTTTTGTTGAATTTGATTATGTCTTCTCTTTGCTTATATACCCCTGCACGATCTTTTTGAAATCCTTCATCACTTTGCGTGTTCTCAGTCTGGACGGTGATTCGACATTAAGATGAACCAGATCCCTGTCCCTGTCAGGGATGCAGAGCACTGTTGTATCCTTATCAAGAAAAACCTTCACGCCGTCAATAAGTTCCTGCCTGTAGTTCATGGTATTTTCCATGAACTTTCTCATTATTGAACCTTTCTCAGATTTTGAACAATACAGGTTTTCCTTCGTCATGAAAAGATTCGGCGTTGACTTATCAAGTTCATCGATAGTGTATCCGGATCTCGCAAGCAGTTCAAGTATCTTTGCAACAGAAAACATTCCGTCGGTTGCATACAAAAATTCGGGGAATAAAAATCCTCCGAAGACTCCACCGACAAATCCTACATCCTTGTTGTCACAAGCCATCATCATCGCATAATGCGTATCTTTCACGCGCTCAACTTCCACGCCAAATTCCTTTGCCACCAGATCAACTTCACCCGTGGCTCTTACAGGAACTGCAATCTTCTTCACATCCCTGTTGACCAGAAGGAACATCTTGAGCACAAGCACAAGAAATCTGTTCCCGTCAAGAACATCCATGAACGGAGTAACGACCCAGATCTTCTCGCCACCGGCATCTATCATGAAGCCAATGTCATATTTCAGCGACTTCACTACATCAAAAAAATTGTCCTGTGACTTATGGAACTCTTCTTCAGTCCTTGTGATCTTGTCCTTATCAAGATGCGCTGAGAGCGACACAATATCCATGTTGAACTCGCCAAGTATCCCGGGAAATATTGTGGAAGCAATACCATACGAATAATCAATCACAACTTTGAATCTCTTCTTCCTTATTGCCTGCACGTCAAGGCATCCGAGAAAATGTTTTGTATATTTCTCATTGGCACGTTCAAGATATCTGAACGAACCGACTTTGTCATAATCGGCTCTCTTATACTCTTCGCTGAAAAACAATCGCTCAATAGACTTCGTCTTATTTGAGGAAAGATCTCTGCCGTCCTTGTCGAAAAATATTATGTCTGTAGTTGTTCTGTCAAACGGTGACTTCCTCACAAATATTCCTCCGTCCCCTTCACCGCTCTTCAGCTCCTGCCTTAGAATCGGTATAGGCATTACCTGAGAATCAATTATGTTCGCACCTGCCGACATGATTCCGCTGGAGATCGAACGCTTTATCATGTTGGAAATGTAGTCACTGTCTCTTGCTATTATTATCTTGCTGCCCTGTCCCACAAATGCTCCATATACGGCGCCAAGTTTTGCCCCGAACTCAGGATTGATCTGAAGATTCGATAGCCCGGTAATTCTTGAATCCGTAAAGAGGTCACTGAAAAATATGTCATCATAAATAACGCTTCGTGTGATCTTATCATTATTGCCGATTCGCTTGTTATCCCATATCTTGATGCTTGAACTTACAAATGCATTACTGCCTATGCGGCAGTTGTCGCCGATGAATACATAATCATTTATCCTTGCGCCTTTTCCTATGAAACAATTTCTTCCAACCACATCAAAAAGCAATTTGGAATCTTTGGATATGGTGACATTATCCCAAATCACAGAATTCTTGACAACTGCTCCGCTTTCGATCTTTACGCCGGAACCGATTATGCTGCTTTCAATTACTGCATCTTTGTCAAGGTTTGCTTTTGGACTAATGCAGCTTCCAAGTTTGCCGTAAGACTCCAAATGACTAAGCTTACCTTTAAGCGCATCCATATTGGCATCAATGTACTCTTCAAGATTGCCGACATCACGCCAGTAACCCGGAGTCTTGTAACCATAGATTGGAATTTTTTCCTTAAGGAGTCTTGGAAACAGGTCTTTTGAAAAATCAAAATTCTCACCTTTGGGAATGTAGTCAAATATTTCCTTCTTGAAGAAATAAATTCCGGTGTTGATGGTATCCGAGAAGACCTCGGAAGATGAGGGCTTTTCAAGAAACCTTACAATCCTTTGCTGCTTGTCTGTAAGTACAATTCCAAACTGAAGGGGATTTTTAGAACTATACAGCGAGATAGTCGCTATTGTATCCTTTGTCTTATGAAACGAAGCTATCGATGAAAGGTTGAAATCCGTGAGTACATCTCCGCTTATGACAATGAAATTGTCCTTTATGTATTTCTCTGACAGTTTTACTGCACCGGCAGTTCCATAGTCTTCATCGGGAACAACATATCTGATCTTGACTCCGAATTTTCTGCCATCGCCAAGAAAATCCCTGATCTTGTCAGGCATAAAAAAAAGCAGCACAACATAGTCCTTAATATCGTGCTGCTTAAGCAAATTAATAATGTGCTCCAGAATCGGTTTATTGAGAATCGGTACCATTGGCTTCGGAATATTGTTGGTCAAAGGCCGTAACCTCGTCCCGAAACCGCCTGCCATTATAACAGCCTGCATCAAAGAATTCCTTCGTTAATTATTTCTTCTTGTTGAAGTCGAAGTTCACATCGGGCGCCTTTTCACTTCCCGGAGTTGACTTGAAATATTCTCTCTCCTTGAATCCGAAGATCTTAGCCATAATAAGCGAAGGAAAGCTCTTGACTTCCGTATTATAGGTCTGAACTGTTTCATTGTATCTTCTTCTTTCGACCGAGATCCTGTTCTCTGTACCTTCAAGCTGTGACTGGAGATTCAGGAAATTCTCATTTGATTTCAACTGAGGATAATTCTCAGAAACAACCAACAGTCTTGAAAGAGCGCTTGACAACTGATCCTGTGCCTGCTGATACTGCTGGAATTTTGCCGGATCACTCAGATCATCTGCCGATAGTTTCACCTGACCTACGCGGCTTCTGGCATCTGTTACTTCGGTAAGAACCGATTTCTCAAAATCCGCCGCACCCTGAACTGTGCTGACAAGGTTCGGTATAAGGTCAGATCTTCTCTGATACTGATTCTCAACCTGTGACCAAGCCGAGTTGACACTTTCCTGCATTGAAACCAAAGTATTGTAACCGCATCCATAGAATGACGTTGATACGGCAAACAATAACGCCAGTATGAAAACTCTTCTGAAAATATGATTCATAGAAGTAGATTTGATTGGTATTAATTATTGAAGCAAAATACAGCAAGAGCCTTTTAATTACAATTCTTAAACGTTGAGTCATAGAAGGTAAGATATCATATCTGTCCAAACGTTATAATTCTTTAGGGGAAAAGATTAACGAAATACGCTGCAAGAAGTTATTCCGCTTTCTTTTGAACGATTCCTCGCACGCTTCGACAGGCTCAGCGTGACTATGGGCAGGCGCAAGAAAGCTTAGCAAAGAAACCCTTCGGCAGGCTCAGGGCAGGCTTGCTCTGGGCAGAGAATCGCCCTTTATTTCGAATTGCCGGTTTTTAAATCAAGAACAAAGTCTTACTGAAAATCACCCCCTGTTCTTTCAAGTTCTTCTATCTTATCAAGATACCATTCGCCATAATATATCTCAGACTTTTCAATCTCTTTCTTCAATTCTTCAATCTCATATTTTTCATAACTCTCCGGTTTCATCTTCATCTTGTATAGTTTTCTTATTATGTCGTAATTTCTCTTAAGATTCACTTTTCTGCTTCCACCTAGTTCCTTTGTTTCTTTTATGAAATGCCTGAACGAATCAACAGATGACAAACCGGTTTCCAAAGCATTCATCTCAAAGTAAGTCTTCATATAAAGCATCTTGGTATTGATCTTTAGAAGCAGTGTAAACGGGTTCACCCCTGACAAGTATTCCAACGCCTTCTCAAAGTCTTTCCTTTCGAATTCAATCCATGCCCTAGCCATATTGGAAACAGATACCTGCCTTGATGATTCCAGTTCATGTGTAAAATTTTCAATGACATGAACTGCAAATTTCAGGTCTTTCTCAAGAATCGCTTTTTGAATTACTTCAAGATATATGTTTGCAAAGAGAGGACCGACTCCGTCCCTGTTATACGTGACCGTCTCAAGCTCTTTCTTGAACAGTAAAAACTTCTCATTGTAAAATTCGGTTTTCCCTTTATAGATTCTGAAGGCGCAGTAGTTCTTAAGTTTTATGAGCATATTTGATCTCTCGGCGTTAGTATAATAATCTATCCTTTTCAGGATCAGATCTTTGAGCCTGAAGTAATTCTCATCGTCTTCTTTCTCTTCGCATAGTTTGATCAATCTCAATCTTACCTCAATCTCATCCTTAAAGGAACTCTTGCCATTTTCCAGAACATCAAGCATCTTTGTTGTATCAATTGTTTTCAAAAGTCCCGGAATTAGTTCCTTGTCGAAGTTGAGATTGAATGCCTCTTTATTTACTGCCATATCCATCATGTCAAATTCCAGCAGCTGAAGAATATGGATGAAATTGTCCTCAGCTCTCTTCATCAAATGCCCCGGTACTTTTTGCATTGATGAACGGTAAAGATGAAATGCAATGTTTTCAGCTTCGAGCTTGCCGAGCATATCAAAGTACTCTGAATCAATTTTCCTGGTTGAGAACTCTTCTCTTACCTTCTTAAGCTTCAGTTCAAATAGTTTATCAAGGAATCTTGTATTGTATTCATTGAGCAGGATCCTGTTGAATCTGTTGTCTGAAAAAGAACTTTTCTTCAGATTGTTGATAACAAGGAATATTTCACAAAGTCGAAGAAGTTCTGACATCAGGTTTCTCACAAAACTGTAACTGAACTTTTCTTTTCCGAACAAAGAAGAAAACAAGTCCTCTTCCGTCAGACCTGGTTCATCAAGCCGGCCAATATTCCCGAAAATGATCTCACACAAATCCGCAAGCTTCTTCTTTCTGTTAAAATACGGTGAGATAATGAATTGCCGGAAATCCTCCTGCTCCTCAGGGCTTAGTTTCCGGATTATCTCCAATGCCTTGCTCTTTATCATTTTTCATTAGTGATTTTCTATTTGCAATATATGCCTTTGCATGTTAAAATTCACAAGAAATTAAAGGAAAGTGCTAATTTGAGATGATGAGGCACGGTGATTTTTACAAATTAAATCTTTTGGTAACTGATACAACATAGTATAATTTTGCAAACCGGGTCTTAGTGAAAATATATATGTTCCGGTTCAAAAGAATGCAGAACAAAAAAAAAAAGCTAATGAAAATCCCAATCCTGTTCATCGCACTGTTCATCCTGCCTTTGGTTACAGTTGGACAGTCAGTTAATCCTGAAAACAAATTGTTCTTCTACAACCCACAGAAGCAGCAACATAACTGCACGCCTGAAATCAAATTCAATCCCGAGATTCATGAAAATGTCTCCATTATGCTCGAAGGAAGCACTGCTGAACTTGACTGGCCTCTGAGTTATGATTTGAATTCAGGAGCAATAATTGTCAACTATGTTGACAACCAATCCGGAAGCACCATAAAGGATTACGAAGGAAACGATTGGGCTTACAACGGGCACAACGGAACAGACATTGCACTTCATGATTTCAGAAACATGGACAGATGCGTTCCGGTTGTAGCCGGAGAATCGGGAAGAGTCGTTGAAATTGCTTATTCGAGTTACGACAGGAACACAACATGGGACGGACAGCCCGCCAATATCGTATGCATCAGACATGATGACGGCACTTATGCATATTATTATCACTTAATGAAAAACTCTGTCTTACCGAAAGTTGGAGAGTATGTGGTCAGAGGCAGGACAATTGGCTTTGTAGGTAGTTCAGGCAATTCTACTGACGCGCACCTTCACATTGAACCCGGAATGTTTGTCAACAACAACTGGGTCAAGAGGGATCCGTGGAACGGCTCATTTAATACACTGCCTTCGATGTGGAGGAATCAGCTTCCTTATGTTGGAGATACTACTTTCAACCTTCATGATATGGGAGTATATGTTGCATCATCAGTTGGCGGTGATGTGGAGTTTAATACGGATTATGCAAAACTCAAAGAGAGAATTATCAGTCCCGTTACTGTTAGCGGCTATGAGCCAAAGATCGGATTCTGGATGCAGTTTCAGGGAAATGCTACCGGGAAGCAGGTAAGGTATGAGATCAGGAGATCTGACGGAACGCTGTTTGACGATACGTATTTTACTATGTTCTATCAGTATCAATATTCCTGGTCATGGTGGACCCCGGATTTCAATCCTGGAATTGGTGTTACAGGTGATTGGTATGTGAGAGTGCTTTATGACAATGTTGAAAAAGGCAGATGCTTTTTTAATGTTCAGCTTCTAACCAGCAACAGGCCGAGGCTCTATCCTGTAGCCGGCAAATGTTTCAGAAAATCTGCATTTATTCAGCGTGATACGCTCAGAGTCAGGCCGATAAGATCAAACATGCAATATGATCTTCTCAATGCACCTTCAAACGTGACAATTACCAACGACTCAATAATCAATATCTCTCCAAGCTTCACACAAACTTACAGATTAAGAGAGTTCAAGGTTATTGCAAGTATTGGAGGAAATTCCACTTTGCGTGACACGATGATCTACAAATTAATTGATATAACAAAACCAAATCCTGTCGGCAATGGAATTGTCTCGCTTGACCTTACTGCTTTCACCGAAGGCAGATTCGACGGAAGTGATTTTAGAGGGGATACTGTAACAGTTCAATTGCGTGCGTCTCTGTACCCTTACGCTGTTGTTGATCAGGACAAATTTTTGCTTGATGATGACGGCTATGGTATTGCTAATTTTCTGAACGCCTCTCCCGGTATTTACTATTACATAGTTGTTAAGCACAGAAATTCAATAGAAACGTGGTCCAAGACCGTTCAGCAGTTTCCCGACGGATTCCCGCATGAATATGATTTCACAACCTCACGAACAAAAGCATACGGAGACAATCTGAAATTCAAGAACTTTAAATATTGTATCTTTAGCGGAGATGTGAATCAGGATGGAATAGTTGACGGAACAGATATAAGCCAGGTTGATAATGACGTTTCGTTCTTTTATTCAGGATACGTGATAACAGATATTGACGGTGACCAGTTTGTTGATGCTGCAGATATGGCTATAGTGGACAACAATGCCTATGACTTTGTTTCAAGGATCAGACCCTGACCAAGCCCGCGGCGGGAATGAAAATTCCCGCCGTACTTTTTTCAACCGCTGCCAAGCAAATACTGTTTTACAAACATCACTGTAACAAATCTCTGATAATCAGCATTATTCTTTTTTGCAAAGCCGTGACCTTCATCCTTAGCCTCCAGATACCAAACCGTTCCGCCGTTATCCTTGATCACATTTTTCATTTGTTCAGCTTCTGTCCTCGGTACTCTCGGATCGTTGCTGCCCTGAACAATCAGAATCGGATTGCGGATCTTGTGCGCATTGTTCAGCGGTGAAATTGCTTCGAGAAATTCATACATCTCCGGAATCCTCTCATCACCATATTCAACACGTCTGAGATCCCGTCTGTATGATTCAGTATTCTTGAGAAATGTGTTGAAGTTTGAAATTCCAACTACATCAACAGCGCATTTTATTCTGTCCGTATAATGAACGGATACGGCAAGCGCCATATAGCCGCCGTAACTTCCGCCTGTAACCATTACTCTATCTGCATCAAGATCCGGCTGAAGGGCTATCCAGTCAAGCAGCGCGCCAATGTCCTTTACTGAGTTCTCACGATTCATTCCGTTATCAAGTTCCAGGAAGTTCTTGCCGAAACCAGTTGAACCTCTCACATTAGGATAAATGATTGCAATCCCAAGTTCATTTATATAGTAGTTGGAAAATCCGATATAGTCGGGGCGCGATTGACCTTCCGGACCGCCATGAATATTTATGATAACCGGACGTTTACCCGTGAATTTCTGTGGCGGCTTATAGCAGAAGCCGCTGATCTCAAGTCCGTCAAAACTGTTCCACTTTATAAGCTCAGGTATGCTGACCTCTTCAGGATTGATTCCGCCCATTTGACTTTCGGTCCACTGAGTAATTTCAAGCGCTGATGTATTCAGTACATACACATCTGTCGGTGACTTTGCAGAATTTATGGAAATTGACAAGTGAATACCGTCATTGTGAAACCTCATGTTTCCGCTTACACTCTTTGGCATGATATTGAGCTGTGCCGGTTTTCCGTTTGGAAGATCAATTCTGTAGATCTTGGTTTCACCCGATTCGTTAGTTGTAAACATCAAACGGCTACATTGCTTATTGATCTCTATCTCATCAACATCCCAGGAAATGTCATCTGAAATGAATCTTATCTCCTTTGTTGAGATATCCATGTATGCAACCCTCTTGAAATCACTGTTAAGGTCAGTGACAAGATAGATCCCGTTTCCTTCAGCATCAAATTCTCCCTGGGAATAATACGCCTTGTTGTTTTGAGAATCAGTAAGCTCAGTCAGTTTGCCTGTTTCAACTTCCAGCAGGTAATAGTGCGCTTCTGTTCTTGAAATAAATTCACTTATGAGAATGAATTTATCATCCGGTGACCAGTCACGTATGCCCCATCCGCCCCCAGTGCGCTCAAGCAGCATTTTGTTTGATGCACTGTCACGCGGATCCATTATGTAGATATCACGGTCTGCTCCGTTGCGTTTTGTTGAAGTGTAAGCGATCAGATCTCCTTTGTTACTCCATACCGGAAAACCTGTTTGAACTTTCTCGCCCGAACTTAGCGCTTCAATTTTTCCTCCCGGCAGATCATACCTGTACATCTGCACAAATTCATCTCCGCCGGTATCCTTCATGAAGATGAAATAATTTCCGTTCACAGGCTCATAGCTTGCACTCCTTACAGGTTCATCGGCAGAAGTAAGCTGGTTAAGCTCACCCAATGGACCGTTCACTGAAAACAACTGCGCGGTATTGGTAGCCCTTGTTGCAACTATCATCTCCAACTTCTGCGGATGCCATGCACAGAAATTTGTGCTTCTGGATTCTGTGTAGTCTTTCAACTCATCTCTGATGCTTGCAGGTATTTCGGGAATGCCGTCTGTGATAAGATTCTCGCCGCGTTCTATGAACTCCTGCTGAGAATAAATATGCGTACATGAGAACAGGAATATGACAATCAGCAGAGATCTCATATCCACATATGCTTTTCCGTTCATCAAAGAAATCTGTTTCAAATCACTAAACATTTTGTTTATCATTTACTGCCTTTGATTATGAAGCTCTCCTTCTTCGGTAACTTCCTTACAGTGTCCAAAGGAAGATTGAGATTTGCAGAAACCAGTTCTTCGGGATTTGAAGCAAGCCATGTGCTTAGAGATATCTCTTCATAATCTCCGCTGTTGAAAACTACCAAGAGTTTGCAGTCTTTATCGCCAATGTTCTCAATTGAATGCCCGTAACCCATAGGTGAGTATCCAATATCTCCATCAGACAACTCAAATACAGAAGACAGACCCGAAGAAGCAAATTCTGTCATCCTTATATTGCCTGATATCACATAGAGCCATTCATCGGCATTAGGATGCCAGTGCATTTCTCTGAGAGAACCCGGATGAAGCTGCAACAAGCCGCCTGACATAGTTGTGGAAATTGGAAATTCATTCGATGTAACCATCCACAGTTTCCCGCCGTCATGATCGTGAGCAGGTTTCTGCTTGAGCAGTTCAAACTTATGTGTCAGCGGAGGAGAATCCGAAATTTTTCTTGGAGCTGTTTCTCCGGACGGAACAATATAGACTTCTTTGTCAGGTAGTCCTGTAAGCAATGCGGGATCCAGATTCAGATTCTTCGCGACGATCTCCCGCGGAGTTTGAGCAAGCCAGTCAGTAACGCTGAAAGTAGCAAACTCCGAGAATGCACCGTTGTCAAACACAAGCATGAATGTAGTGCCGTCCGGTCCGAGTCCTTCAATTGAATGGCCGTGTCCTCTCGGAAAATACCAGATGTCGCCTGCTTTAAACTCGTTGTACTCATATCTCCCTTGTGGATCAAGGATTGTTGTTCTGACATGTCCCGAGATGACAAACCCCCATTCTGCAGCGTTTGCATGCCAGTGAAGTTCCCGCAAGCCACCGGGCTTGAGTTCCATCAGCACTCCTGCTATGTTTTTTGAAACAGGGAAATCCTCTACCGTTGCTTGTTTTGCCCATCCGTCACTCAGGACGCGCGGCACTTGACCGGAAAGTGAAAACTTAAAATCCGGAAGCTTCTGTGAATCGTTTGTTGACAATTTTAATTACTCCTTCCTTGGTAATTATGGCATTTAAGAATAGATTGCTGCATTAAGAGATTTGAAAAACAATTGAGGTAAAATAAACAACTATATACTTTTTAGAAACACATAGGATAAGAATTTCCGGACAATCACAATAACCTATACTTCTCCTGAAAGAGTTGCAACGAGTTGCCTTCTCCCTCCATGGTTCCTGTGTTCACAAAGATAGATTCCCTGCCAAGTGCCGAGATTCAGTCTGCCGTTTGTAACAGGAATGATCACGCTTTGTCCGAGCAGAGATGCTTTGATGTGCGATGTCATGTCATCCGGACCTTCCGCTGTATGCAGATAATGTCTGCCGTCTTCGGGAACCATGATATTAAAATGCGTTTCAAAATCCGATCTGACATCAGGATCCGCGTTCTCATTTATTGCAAGTGAAGCCGAAGTATGCTTGATAAACAAGTGCAGAAGACCTGCTTTCACTTTTCGAAGTTCAGGTATCTGTTCTGTAACTTCTATTGTAATAATGTGAAATCCTCTTGGGTAAGATGAAAGTGCAAATTCTTTTTGAATGAACATGCTAATTTGATTTGAAGAAGATCGGAAGTTATTTGATACTAATCAGTGACAATATTTGTTCTTTAGCAGAGACATCCGGAATGTTATTTAGAAATTAGAAATTAAAAATTAGAAATAGCTGAGTACAGAAAAACGACATTCAAAACGCTCCGTTCATCTTGCATAATCACTAAACTCATGATTTTCAATTTTTCCCGAAGGGACCCCTTTGGGGCAACTTTCAATTTTCAATTTTTCCCAAAGGGACGACCTCGCCTCAATTATTTATTTTTGATTTTTAATTTTTCCGGAAGGGACCCATATGGGGAAATCATTCCTCCGCACTTTCAATTTTCAATTTTCAATTTTTAATCCCAAACCACAAATCTCAACTCTCAACTCTCAACTCTCAATTCTCCACTCTCAAATCTCAACTCTCAATTACTCTTAAACACTGCCACCTTTAGCGTCTTCGCACCCGCGCTGCCGCAGTCAACAAACACTATATACATTCCACTTGCAACATAACTTCCGTCGCCGTTCTTCAAGTCCCATTTCTGAAGCGAGCTATTCGGATCGCTGTTGTCTCTGTCAATTCTCTTCACCAAAATTCCATCAAGCGTATAGATATAGATCTTGCTTTGAAGAGGCAGATTGGAAAAGTAAATGAACTTCTCTCCGCCGGAATCATACTCAAGCTCAGATGTGCCGTAGTAAGGATTCGGAAAGACATTAATGCTCGCTATCTCTGCAGAGGTGATTGACGAACTGCTCACGGTTGTTCCAGTTACTTCCCAGGAATATTTTATCGGATAACCGGGAACGAATTCCGGCTTTGTGATCCTGTACGGATAAACGGTAAGCCTGTCGCCGTTTGTAAATGACTTTGGAGTGCCGTCAGAATTCTTCTTCACTCTCGGAAGCCATGCGTACATGACATCAATAGCTCGAAACCCGTTTATAAATGAGCCGCTCAAAACATTCTTTGAAATGTAATCAGCCTGGGGAGTCGAATTGTAACTTGATGCAAGTATTAGTGTAAAATGATAATTGCCAAGCGCCGACGTATCAGGATCCCAGCTGCCGTTATTGTCATAATCAACAAACGCAGTGTTCAATTGTCTTGACGCACCGCCACTTGAGTCAAGTTCATCAATCGCAAACACACTGAACGGAACATTGACATAATCCGCATAAGGAGTGCTCGCAGTGTTTGTATCTTCAGGAACATACCTGTAGGATTTAGATGACTGTCCGAATACTATTGTGATCTTCCTCAGCGGTCCACCGCTCAATATGGAATTCTGTCCGGTGACCGGATTAAATAAATTTCTAGTTGCTGATATTTTTGAAGGAAGCCCTTTGAATGTCATTGAGCTAGGAAACGACATTCCAATACTCCTGTTCTCAAATTGTCTGTTTGTAATGACCTTTGCGGTCTTGACTGCGTTTGTATCCGGACCTTCAAACCAGATATTGCCGGGAGGCATATATTCATAACCTCTTCCGCCTGCATACTTCACTCCATTGAGCTGGGAATTATCTCTAACTATGCCGGAATCTCTAATGATCTGTTGATAGAAATTCATTCCGTCAAATGTAAATGATGAGTCAGGCACCGCGGAAAAATTTTGTGGATCAGAAAGAACATTAACAGTATCACCATTCATTATCTTCTGAAGAGTCCAATTGAATGTGCCTGAACTTAGGGAGATTGTTGTTACGTAAGCTGCGTTGAGCAGCCTCAAAGGATCATTCACTACAGGAATCATTCCGAAATCACCCTGGTCGGTTAGAAGCGTATCTCCAAATTGATATTCGATCTGAGTTTCCGGTGCCAGTCCTTGAGCCACAACTTTAATGATGTTCCTGCTGATTGATGAAACCAAAACCTTTGGCAAAGTGAATAAACCTCCCGTCGGGTCATAATAATATGCCGCTACAGCAAACTTATACTCACTGCCGTTCTTGAATTCACTGCCGCTTACTGTATCTTTGTTAAGTTCAATTGATCTGGCAATTCCGTTGTCACTTCCATATTGAACAATACCGTATGTTATGCTCTGATACTCTTCGAGATAAATGCTGTCGCGGATGTCGGTTACTCCGTCAACAATGTCGAACGTCTTTATCAGTATCGTATCTGATTTAGATGGAGATACATTATTCGGACGAATGCGGTAGATATTGTATCCCTGAAACCTGTATGTCCCGCCTGAGAAATTATTGGGATATGTAATTCGCTCACATGTATCATTCCAGGAAAGATAGATACTGCCATTACCCGGGGTGAAGGAATTCACGACAGGTTGAACCAAAGATATCCCGGCATCATAATTACTGTCGAAATAATTCTGAACAAACTTTGCGGAAGTTTTCAATAATGTAACACTTGATAGATTTGTAAAACCTCTTGTGATTATTTGTGCAGTGATTATAGACTGAGTGTCTCCAGGATTAACTGTCAATGGTCCCATGGATTGAAGGAAGCGCCGGTCACCTGAACTCACTTCATTCCAGCCTGATCCCGTGCTTGGGTCACCTGAATAAGCAAAAGTGGTGACTTCACCGTTCACGGGATTTATCCAAACTGTCCCGTCTCTTCTTATCCCCTGAAAATTGAGATACGCTTCCCTGTAGTCCACAGGATCTCCAAGAGACGGAGCTCCACCGAGATACATTGTGAACGCCGACATACCGGAGATCCTGAACCCCGGCTTCACTCTTAGGTTATTACTACCGGGTGGACTGTAATATCTCGCCGTGTCATTTGCACTGGGAACAAGAGGACCTCGAATGATCTTAAATGCTACAGCCGGGGGTCCGGAACCATAGAAGGAATCGAAATTATCATAATTGTATGTATAACCAAGATTGAGATTTGTATCACATCCAACCGCATCGTCGTTTGCATCGCCGAGATCATCATCTGTCCACAATGCAAAGTAGCATCTGTTCCATGGAAGGTTACTTCTGTTTATGATCCTGTGCTCGGTGAAAATTACCGAATTAAGAGGACCCGTGTTCTTAACATAGCTCCAGTTTGTTTGAAGTATCTGCGCTTTCAATGGTGCCGTACTTCCTGCGTTGTTGTTGTGTGCTTCAGGATATCCGTCTGTGTGAGAATAGAACATTGTCTGATCACCCATCACAAAGGGCTTCCCTGCTGAGTCAAAATATGCTCCCTGATCTAATGGCCAATGTAAGTAATCATATGCCGAAGGATCTTCTTTGTAGAAGTTATATATGCGATAGAGTGAATCATCCTTCCCTTGTGCAATGCCGTTATTGTCTATATATCCCGGAAGATATTCGTAGTTGTACTCTGCAATAGCAAGGAGCGTATCGCTTCCCACGATTGCGGCTATCCAAAGTCCGGATGCATATCTGGCAAAATGTTGAGAACCCTTCGGACATTCAAATCCCTGATTTCCTGTAAGAGGATGTCTGTTGAAACTTCCGTTGTTTCTGTACCATGTGCTGATATTGTTCGCATCCATCTGCTTGCTGCTGATTGCTGCAAGCGGATTATCCTGATTGCCGGATCTTTTGGGATCATCCGTGAATCTTGATGAGCCGAGTAGAAGTATGCAGATCAACAAGCCAACGTTTACGGATATGATTCTTGATGTTTTCACAGAAGTATCTTAACAATTAAAAATTGAAAATTAAAAATTAAAAATAGCTAAGAAAGAAAAACGACATTCAAAACGCTCCGTTCATCTTGCTTAATTACTAAACTCATGATTTCAATTTTCAATTTTCAATTTTCAATTCATTCCTCCGCAGAGTCCTTCGCAATGTCAATTAGAAAATAGAAATTAAAAATTAAAAATTAGAAATAGCTGAGTACAGAAAAACGACATTCAAAACGCTCCGTTCATCTTGCTTAATTACTAAACTCATGATTTCAATTTTCAATTTTCAATTTTCAATTTTTAATTTTCAATTGCTTTTGAAAATCGCCACCTTCAGCGTCTTCGCACCTGCGCTGCCGCAGTCAACAAACACTATATACATTCCGCTTGCTACATAACTTCCGTCGCCGTTCTTCAAATCCCATTTCTGAAGCGAGCTGTTCGGATCGCTGTTGTCTCTGTCGATTCTCTTCACCAAAATTCCATCAAGCGTATAGATATAGATCTTGCTTTGAAGAGGCAGATTGGAAAAGTAAATGAACTTCTCTCCGCCGGAATCATACTCAAGCTCAGATGTGCCGTAGTAAGGATTCGGAAAGACATTAATGCTCGCTATCTCTGCAGAGGTGATTGACGAACTGCTCACGGTTGTTCCAGTTACTTCCCAGGAATATTTTATCGGATAACCGGGAACGAATTCCGGCTTTGTGATCCTGTACGGATAAACGGTAAGCCTGTCGCCGTTTGTGAATGACTTTGGAGTCCCGTCAGAATTCTTCTTCACTCTCGGAAGCCATGCATACATGACATCCAATGCCCGGAACCCAAATGTGAAAACATTGCTCATCGCATTCTTCAAAATGTAATCAGGTAGCGGAGTCGAATTGTAACTCGATGCAAATATTAGTGTAAAATGATAATTGCCAAGCGCCGATGTATCGGGATCCCAGCTGCCGTCGTTATCAAAATCAACAAACGCAGTGTTCAGTTGTCTTGGCGCACCACCGCTTGAGTCAAGCTCATCAACCGCAAACACGCTGAAGGGAACATTAACATAATCCGCATAAGGAGTGCTTGCAATGTTTGTATCTTCAGGAACATACCTGTAAGATTTAGATGACTGTCCGAAATGAACAACGATCTTTCTCAAGGGACCTCCGCTTAGAATTGAATTCTGCCCGGCCACAGGGGAAAATGAATTAACGTTTGCAATGATCTTCGTTTGCAGTCCCTTGAATGTTAGAGTAGTAGGGAATGAAATTCCGATAGCCCTGTTTTCAAATTGCCTGTTTGTAATAACCTTTGCGGTCTTGACTGCAATTGTATCAGGTCCCTCAAACCAAATATTATCTTTTGGATTATAATCAAAACCTCTGCCAGGAGCATGCTTAATTCCATTGACCACGGAAGGGTCTTTTACAACACCGGAATCTCTTATCACATTTTGAAAAAACATCATGCCGTCATATGTGAACGCTGTATCGGGTTCTGACGAAAAACCCTTTGGATTACTGAAAACATTCACTGTGTCTTCATTCATTATTTTTATCATTGACCATTTATATACTCCATTGACAAGTCCTATTTCACCTTTGTACTTAGCGTTTACCAGTTTGATCGGGTCTATTACAGTCGGTGTTATTCCCAAATCTCCCTGATCAGTCAATATAGAGTTACCAATATTGTAACTGACCTGAGTTTCTGGTGAAAGTACCTGTGGGATGACTCTGATTATGTTCTCTGATATTGATGATGACAACAATTTTGGGAATGTCATCAATCCTCCGGCGGGATCGTAATAGTATGCGCAAACGGCAAACTTGTATTCGCTACCGTTTATGAATTCACCACCACTCACTGTATCCTTTGACAACTCGATTGAACGAGCTATTCCGTTGTCACTTCCTTTTTGCACAACCCCGTAAACAACGCCGTGGTATTCATCAAGATAGACACTGTCCCGGATGTCTTTTATGCCGTCATTGATGTCGAATGTCTTAATTAGAATTGTGTCTGCTATTGATGGACTGATATTGTTCGGACGGATACGGTAGATATTATAACCCTGAAACTTGTATGTACCGCCTGAGAATTTATTTGGCAAAGAGTCTCTTTCGCATGAGTCATTCCAGTTCAAATATATTATACCGTTTCCGGTGGAGTGAGATGTAACAATCGGTTTCGGAGCATTAAATTCAGCGTCGAAATTCCCGTTGAAAAACTCCCGCGTTGTCCTCGCAAATTTCTTCATCAATGATACGCTGTTTGTGTTGCTTGAACCTCTCGCTATGATCTGCGCGATCACAAACGACATTGTATCCCCCGGATCCAGATCAAATGGACCCGAAGATTGCTGAAACTGCCTGTCTCCGCTGCTTGTTTCAGTCCATCCTCCACCAATCTCGGGATCACCTGAAAATGAATAAGTTGTGATCTGCCCGTTGATCGGATTTATCCAAGGCGTATAGTTTCTTCTGATGCCCTGCATTATCCAGTATGCTTCCCTGTAATTTGAAGGCTCCCCAACGACCGGGTCATTTGCATGCATACTGCTTGCTGACATAAGCTTCATCCTCTTGCCTGGGAACACTCTCTTGTTACGGCTTCCGGGTGGATCAAAATATGTAACTGTATCCGCAGGTGAATCAACAAGAGGTCCCCTCAGGATCATAGTACCCACCGAAGGCGGAGCAATTCCATACTGAGGGTCATTGTTATCGTAGTTATATGTGAATGTCAGATTCAGACTTGTATCACAGCCGATCGCATCATCATTTGAATCACCTAAATCATCGTCACTGTAAATTGAAACAAAACTCCTGTTCCAGGTCATGTTGCTTCGGTTGATTATCCTGAACTCTGTAAAGACAATATCATTCAATGCCCACAAGTCTCCCGGAGCGCGTAAGTAACACCAGTTGGTTTGCAGTATCTGCGCTTTCAATGGAGAGGTACTTCCGGCATTATTTCCATGAGCTTCGGGATATCCGTCCGTGTAGGAATAGAATATCGTCTGATCGCCCATCAAATAGGGCTTTCCAATCGAATCCGCATATGCACCCTGATTGAACGGCCAATGTATATAATCATTGGATGAAATATCACCCCTGTTGATTTTGTATATGCGGTACAGCGAATCATCCTTCCCTTGAGGATTGCCGTTGTTGTCAATAAAACCGGGAAGATATTCGTAATCATATTCTGCAATTGCAAGAAGTGTGTCATCTCCTACAACGGCTGCGATCCAAAGACCGCTGGCATACCTGGCATAAATGTCTGCGCCTTTCGGCCATTCAAAACCCGCGTTACCAGTCATCGGATTACGGTTGAAACTTCCGTTGTTGCTGAACCACGTCCGTATATTATTCGCATCCATCTGCTTCCTGCTGATTATTGCAAACGGACTATCCTGATTGCCGGATCTTTTAGGATCATCCGTGAATCTTGCTGAACCGAGCAGAAGTAAGCTGAGCAGCATACCAACGCTTACTAATATGATTTTTGATGTTTTCACAGACTTATTTTAACAATTGAAAATTGAAAATTAAAAATTAGAAATAGCTGAGTACAGAATATCAGAGATTTGGAACGCTATGTTCATTGTGCATAATTAATAATTCCATGATTTCAATTTTCCATTTTTAATTTTCAATTTTTCCCGAAGGGACCCCTTTGGGGCAATTTTCAATTTTTAATTCACCACTCTTAACTCTCACCTCTCAATTGCTCTTGAAAACCGCAATTTTCAGCGTCTTCGCACCCGCGCTGCCGCAGTCAACAAACACTATATACATTCCGCTTGCAACATAACTTCCGTCGCCGTTCTTCAAGTCCCATTTCTGAAGCGAGCTGTTGGGGTCGCTGTTGTCTCTGTCAATTCTCTTCACAAGTATTCCGTCAAGTGTGTAGATGTAGATCTTGCTTTGAAGCGGGAGATTGGAAAAGTAAATGAACTTCTCTCCGCCGGAATCATACTCAAGCTCTGATGTGCCGTAGTAAGGATTTGGAAAGACATTAATGCTCGCGATTTCAGCAGAGGTGATTGACGAACTGCTCACGGTTGTTCCCGTTACTTCCCAGGAATATTTTATCGGATAACCCGGAACGAACTCCGGCTTTGTGATCCTGTACGGCCACACAGTAAGTACATCACCGGCAGTGAAAGCCATTGGAATTCCCTGCGAAGATCTCTTTGCACGGGGTTGCCACACATACATCACATCCATCGAGGGAAATCCCAGTGTCGGACTATTTGATCCGGGATTCTTGCTTATATAGAACTCGCTCGGAACAGGATCATAATCAGAAGCCAGAATATATGTAAAGTGATAATTGCCGAGCGCAGAAGTGTCCGGATCCCACAATGAGTTGCTGTCTTTATCCAGGAATGCAGTATTCAATTGCCTCGGCGCTCCGGCTGTTGAGTCAAGTTCATCAACTGCAAACACACTGAACGGAATATCAATCATATCAGCATAGGATGCATTGGATAAGTTTGTATCAAGCGGAACATACCTGTATGCCTTTGAACTCTGTCCAAAGACAATCTTTATTTTTCTCAACGGTCCCCCTGACAGGATTGCGTTCTGTCCCGCAACAGGTGTGAAGAATGGTTTGTTCGCAATGACTCTTGATCTTGTGTTTCTAAATGTGCCGCCGGTCGGGAAACTCATTCCCATGCTTCTGCTTTGATACTGCCTGTTTGTTATCACCTTCGCAGTCTTTACTGCTTCCGTATCAGGACCTTCAAACCATAGGTTTGATTCAGGTTCATAGGTCCAGCCTTTTATATTTGATTTGAAGTACCTCGCTTGGTAAAGATTGTAACTTGATGTATATGCCGGATTCGGATCTGCTATGATTCCTGAGTCTTTGACTATGCTATGAATCAGCATCATTCCATCATAAACTCGTGCCGTGTCCTGACCGCCTGAGAAGTCATATATATTCTCAAGCGCCTTCGTTGTAATTCCGTTCTGAGTTTTTGTAAGTGTCCATCTCAGCATTGCACCGGTTCCTCCAAACGTGGAAGTATACTTTGCGTTAACCAGCCCAAGCGGTTCTACGATAACCGGTGACACGGCAAGATCTTTCTGATCAGTATCAAGTGTATCTCCGTATTGGTAACTTACCTGAGTTTCCGGAGCTTGTTGCTGCGGAACCGCCTTCACAATATTTTCTGAAACTGAAGAACTTAAAAGCTTAGGGAAAGAATTAATGCTTCCTGATGGATCGTAATAATATGCCGTAACAGAAAATTTGTATTCAGATCCGATCTTGAAATCACCACCGCTCACTGTATCCTTTGACAACTCGATCGAACGAGCTATTCCGTTGTCACTTCCTTTTTGCACAACCCCGTAAACGATTCCCTGATACTCTTCAAGATACACGCTGTCAAGTATGTCGGTCACTCCGTCAACAATATCGAAGGTCTTTATAAGTATCGTATCTGATTTAGAAGGAGAAACATTGTTCGGACGAATGCGGTAGACATTGTATCCCTGAAACTTGTAAGTACCGCCTGACACCGGATTCGCATAGCTTATTTTTTCACATGAATCATTCCAAAATAGACTGATACTTCCGTTTCCTGTTGAATAAGTGGTTACAACAGGGTTCACGGTTTTTATGCTGATATTAAAATTGTTCGCGAACAGATTCTTCAATGACCTGGAATAGTTCTTCAGTAATGAAACGCTGTTTCTGTTGTTTGCACCCCTGGCGATGATCTGAGCTGTTACTATACTCTGAGTATCTCCAGGATTTACGGTACAAGGACCCATTGCTTGAAGCCATCTTCTTCCCCCATTATTTACCTCGATCCAACCGGCTCCAGATTCAGGATCGCCTGAGAACGGAAAATTTGTGGGCTGCATTGTTGCCGGATTGACCCAATTCAAACCTCTTCTGGTTTTGCCTTCCATGTTCATATATGTCTCCCTGAAATTGGATGGGTCACCATAGAACGGATCGCTATTGTAATATAGATTGAAGCAGCTCATACCGACAAAACTGTATCCGGGTTTCTCAACAAGATTGTTGCTCAAAGGCGGATTAAAGAATCTGGCCGTATCACCTGGGCTGGCAACCAAAGGGCCTCTGAGAATCTGAAAGCCAACTGCAGGCGGTGACAATCCGTAATTTGGATCATTGTTATCGAAATTGTATGTATAGGCAAGGTTCAGATTAGTATCACAACCTCCTGCATCGTCATTCGCATCACCAACGTCATCATCACTCCAAAGAGCAAAATAGCATTTGTTCCATGGAAGATTACCCCTGTTAATGATTCTTTGCTCTGTAAGGATAATGTTACCGAGCGGGCTGTAATCTTTCACAAAGCACCAGTTGGTCTGAAGAATCTGGGCTTTAAGCGGTGGAGTACTTCCGGCATTGTTGCCATGTGCTCCCGGATATCCGTCTGTGTAAGAATAGAACATCATCTGATCACCCATCATGAAAGGCTTCCCAAGTGAATCCGCATAAGCTCCCTGATTGAACGGCCAGTGAGTGTAATCATAAGATGTAACATCACCCTTGTTGATCTTGTATATTCGATATAAAGAATCATCGACACCTTGAGGATTTCCGTAGTTGTCAATATATCCGGGAAGATACTCGTAATCATACTCGACAATCGCGACGAGCGTGTCATTGCCTACAACTGCACCGATCCACATGCCTGAAGCATAACGCGCAAATGTGTACGTAGTTTTCGGCCATCTAAATCCGGAATTCCCGGTCGCCGGATCACGGTTGAAACTGCCGTTGTTCCTATACCATGTGCTGATACTGTTCGCATCCATCTGCTTGCTGCTGATGACTAAAGGCGGATTATCCTGACTGCCTGACCTTTTAGGATCATCGGTGAATCTTGCTGAACCGAGCAGAAGTATGCAGATCAACAAGCCAACGCTTACTAATATGATTCTTGATGTTTTCACAATCGCATTTTTAAAATTAGAAATTGCCCCAAAGGGGTCCCTTCGGGAAAAATTAAAAATTAGAAATAACTGAGTACAGAAAAACGACATTCAAAACGCTCTGTTCATTTTGCATAATTACTAATTCCATGATTTCAATTTTTAATTTTTAATTTTCAATTTTTAGTTCTCCACTCTCATCTCTCAACTCTCAACTCTTCATTCTGCATTTGATTCAAACTAAGCGGAAGGATTAATATTGTCAAAGACTTCTTTTCGAGTTTTCCATGCTAAAAACCGATCTTTAACTACCGGTTAGGAACACAAAAGCTTCGATTCCTTGTCGAAATCGAAGCTTTTCATTGAATTTTCTTTGGACGCAAATCTCTATTTTCCCAATGAAAACCGAATGGATTTTTCTGAGATTCCTCCTTTTCAGATTGCCTGAGCCAATCAATAATTACAAGAAGCTCAAATCGAGGTTCAGATCTACAAACAATCCAGGTGGCAGATCAGCGGCCGTATCTTGGAATGAGATGAATATGAGCATGCATGACTATCTGTCCTGCCGCTTCACCTGCATTTATCAGAACATTGTATCCATTGGGAAAGTGATAGTCATCAGTATAGATCTTTGCCTGATCAAGCAGGTTCATCATTGCGCCTTTCTCTTCGGCAGTAAGCTCAAAGTAAGTCTTTACATGCCTCCTCGGGATTATGAGCAGGTGCCCCTTTGATTGCGGAAATTTATCAGGGACCACAAATGCAAGATCATTCTGGAATATGAAATTCTCGGCGTTCATGTTGCAAAATACACAAGTACCATCCATGTCGGTTCGCTTTTTTATTTAGGAAAAATATTTGTTATGAATTGTATTTCATAGTTGTGAGAATCTTTCATCCGTAATTACCAACATTGCTCAAAGACCATGCTCAACTTTTTGGCGGGATGTTTTCAACTCAAATTTCAGGGACAGCTTAATTTAAGAATGTGCTACTCTAAAAAAAATACAGTTATTAGAAAATTATGAACTGATTAAGTTTCCATCCTTAACTAACTTGATCAAATCAAAACTAAAAACGTGACAATGCTGAAGAATGATCTGCTGACCTTACTGGCAGGATTGGATAAAGAAGAAATGAAGAGATTAAGTAAGTTTGTCAACTCGCCGTATTTCAATACAAACTCCAAAGCTTCTGAACTTTATGACATACTGAAGACATTTTATCCGGACTTTGAATCTGATAAGCTGACCAAACAGTATATCTATCAGGAATTGTATGGGGGAGGTAAGTTTGTTGAAGGCACTGTCAATTATCTGTTCTCCGAGCTGCAGCAACTGACAGAGAAGTTCATCTCCATTGAAATGACTGATACGGAGATCACCGATCTGGCATTTCTCAAATACCTGAGCGACAATTCACATGAGAAGATGTTTTATAAAAACTATGAACGAATTGAAAAAAGAATAGCAAAGTCTCAAAGCAAACTATATGCATTTCTGCTGGCAGACCTGCTTGGACATCAGATTGACAGCGAAAAGAGACATGTGACAAAGAGAGATCACTACAGGAGCGAATGGTTTGAACCTTCAAAGAAGCTCATCAATTTCTTTGTTGACGCAATGCTTACGGAGTTGATTCTTCTTGCCAATTACCGAAATACACTGAATACATCTATCGAGATTCCAATGCTTAATGAAATAGTCGGATTCATTGAAAAGAATCCCTCATATCTTGACGACAGCATTTCTGTACTAAACTTTCATCTGATAAGAATTCTGATTTACTTTGATGAAAAGAGTTATCTGACAGCAAAGGAACTTGTGAAGAAAAATCATAAGAACTATCCATTAACAAAGAAACATGAGGCGCTGAATGCATTTCAGATATTCTGCAGCAAAAAACTTCTTGATGGTGAGGATTACAGAAAAGAAGAGTTTGAAATTGCAAAGCTCCGGCTTGAAGTGACTCCGTACTCGGCAAAGCAAAGCATTAGCATAGACATTTTTTATAAGACCTTCATGCTCGCAATTTCAGTTAGTGAATTCAAATGGGCAGAAGAGTTTGCGAAGAAGTATGCAAGGTTTCTTCCGGAAAAATTCCGCAACAATGCCGTTCATTACAGCAATGCAAGAATACTTTATCAAAGAAAACAATATGACAAGGCTTTGCAGGAACTGAGCAAGATCGGAAGTTTTTCTTTCATACATTACAAGCCGGCGGTAAAAGTGCTGCAGATGATGATACTCTTTGATATCGGTCACTTTATGGAGGCGGAAGATGCAGCCAATGCTTTCACTCAGTTTCTAAGGCAGGACAAGCTAATAAATGAATTACATAAGAAAGAATATCAAAAATTTATCAAGTATTATCTTCTGCTTGTTAAAGCTGCTTCTGCCAACAATGATTCAAAAACAGATAGCGTCGCTGCAAAAATAGCGGGCGTCAAAGGTTTTCTCATCGGAAGGAAATGGATCGGCGAAAAACTTGAAGAACTGAATCGAAAGAAAAATGTGAAGGTGTAAAAAATGCCTGCAGATATTTATCTGCAGGCATTCTGTTGTGAAATTGAAATATGATGTTACGGCCTTACTAAGCTTACAAAATTGTCTGCATTATTGCCCGCAATTGAAGCATCTGTACCATCAATGAAGCTATCCCCGTTTACATCGGTTGGCAGATAACCGGAATTGAACAGGAACGAATCATTGTCAATGAGCTGAGTGTCCGTCCCGTCAACGGTTCCGTCCTGATTCACATCACCGCTGTAGATACAGTAATTGCCTCCTTTCAAAACAAGATTGTTTCCGTAGGCTCGTGAGGCAGAAGAGTAGAAATCATAGTAATTGAAAAATGAATTCAATGCCACAGGCAATGCGCTCCATGTTTCAATTGAATTTCTATGCTTTACAACAATGTAATAATTACCTGCTGCTACACCCGGAATACAAACCGCTATGTTACCGAAAGCATCAACGATTCCCTTTTCAGAACCAACGATGGGATAAGGTGATGTTGCACCCCTTAGAATGATCGTTGCAGTATCCTGAACCATGGTTGTGCCGTCCCAGAAGCCCTCAATGAACATAACAAGATCCAGCGGAAGCGTATTATTTATGTATGTGACTGTTAGTCTCGGCACAAAATTAGTGTCAATATTATCACGCGTGTCAAATCTCTTTGCAGTTGCAGTTGCATCTTCATTTCCTATAAGAATCCAGCCGAAGTTGCTGTCCGGATTTCGAAGCCAATTCTGAACTTCGCTTGCCATCTTTGCTGACGTCCATGTATAGAAACCGATCTGATCAACACTTGTAATAGCACTCGTGTCTGAAGCATACAGACCGCCGTTAGTTGTCCAGCTTTCTGTGTTATAGAATGTGTATCTCCATGTTGCATCACCGGATTCCGCCTGAACACCGAATCCTTCTTCTCCGGGTGCATCAGAGAATGATTCGCCCCAGCTTTCATTCAGTTTCCTGAGCTGCACATTCATAGGACCGGAAATTGTTCTTGACATGTGAAGCGTAAGTGAGGCGCTTAATATTGTTGCGCACGGCGGAAGGAACTCTCCGAGTGCATCGAATTTTATGAGGCCCCTTCTTTTATACCCCGGAACTGTTGTTCCGGCAAAAAAATGTTCTCCCGCTCCGTTGCTGTTGTTTGTAAACTCTTCATAGATTGTGTTATCGTTGCAAAATGTAAGAGTCTTTGTAATCTGAGCATCTGATTTGTCAGATGATGCCAATAACAGGAAAGCAAGAACAAACAAACTGAACGAGAAAGAGTGTTGAAAAAAATTTTGCTTCATTTTCTTCCTTAAAGGTATTTGATTTAATGCAATTTGGACAATACACGTGTTTTTTACAAGGCGGAATGATGAACAATTAGGAATTACGAATTGGAAATTGGAACATTGCCTGTTAGTGATCTTAACACGGAGCCAAGAGATCTTAGCTCTCAATGCTGTTCTTGAACTGCCAACATTTGACATTCAAATCTGCAAACTGAATATGTTTTTCATGGACTTATACAGTGACTTGCCAATAACTTTTTGTATGCACCCTTTGGATTCCAAGTTGTTACTGTGGAGTTTTTCCATTTGAAGAAACATTAGTGTAGATATTAGCCACACAGTTCACTCCCGGTAGCAAATTCGTTGATATTTATGGATTTTTTCTGGCACAAAATATGCGGCCCATTATTCAGACTAGTATATCAAATACATAAAAGGAGTTATTCATGAAAACGAGATATGCAAGTTCCAAAAAATCCGTAACAAATTCTTTGAGCCCAAAATTCGTTTGTCTTTTTTGCTTAGTTGCACTGTCATTGATTACGCTCAGCAAATTTTCCGGATGCAGTGAGAATCCGACAACGCCTAGCAATCCTCCCACTACAAATATCGGAACATTGGCTGTTACACCTGACCTGCTGACTGTAAACATTCCGGACACCATTGCAGCAAGGTTTGCCGCAATAAGCGGAACATACTTTGCTGACTCTGTCGTGCGGCTTGTAAAAGTGGATGCAAATAACAATATGATATCGGAGATTGGAATTCTTTACGACAACGGAGAGCTTGCTAACGGAGACGACATTGCAAGAGACAACATTTATAGCGGAAAGTTCATTGTTACAGAAACATCTGCCGGTACATTGAAGCTCGCCGCAAAAGGTAATGTGAACTCCGGCGGTTCAACAACTGCAGTCTTAACAAGTTCTGTAAGTATAACAGTTTACGGAGCGTTGAACTCCGGCGAGGTCGGTACAGTTCTATCTACGCAAGACAACGCTGCCACACAACTTCAGACATTTCTTGGCGGAAATCCAAACAACATATCAGCCGCATCAAACCAGCTGAAGACGTGGCTTGAAACACAGCCGGGCGTAGCATCCGTGGAGAACGACGGAAATACAAGCATGATAATTAATTACACCAATGGTTTGATGGGAGGATTGATTTATTCCATTGAAGGAATTGAAACCAGAGGCGGGATTGAATCCGATTCAGGAAAAAGAACGCGCCTTGTCAGGATTCCGGAAGACAGGCAAACAATTGGTGAAAATTTCTATGAAGGATCCAACAGGGCTGATTTTTCACATGATAACACGCAGCTTGATCCGAACCTGATCGGCAACAGGAATGTGATGGTGTTTGCAGCTTATGAGGGTGTTTGGGTAAATGATGAAAGACCTTTGATAATTAACAGACTTGCCAATGCTCCATGTCAGGAATTTAAAGTAACGTCTTTTGTGGATGAGAATGCAAATGTGAATTGTCTCTATAATCTGACTCAATACGGATACGTTGTATTTTCTACGCACGGAAGCATTGGAAAAGCCATACTTACTGCAGAAGTCGTTGATTCAAACTCGGCAATATTCAAAGAGTCTTATAATGCACTGCTTCAGGCAAACAGACTTGCATTGTTCAAGAATATGAAAGTAAGTACGGCCGGCAATATCATAACAATTGCAAACGTTTATGCTGTTACAAGTTCGTTCATTTCAAATCTTACAGGAACCTTCCCAAACTCTGTGATCCTTAACAACTCATGCGCAAGCACCAAAAATCCAGATCTTGCAAATGCGTTTATTGGAAAGGGAGCTAAAACCTATTATGGTTATGACAAGTCAGTGAACGGAGCTTTTGCAAAAACCATTGCCGATTCTATTACAAAGAGGCTTGCCATTACAGGGCTCACGACCGGTGCTGCATTCTTTAATGCAGTAGATCCACAATCACCGAATGCAAATTTCCAAATGGATGCAGGTTCGAATTCAAACCTAAAATATTCGACCTCCATTGTAAACGGGGACTTTGAAGAGGGAAATATTTCCGGCTGGACCAAATCCGGAGACGGCAGAGTAATTAACCGGCTCGGTTATCTTGGTGCTTCACAGGGATCTTTCATGGGTATAATATCAACAGGGCTGGGGTTCACAACATCCAGCGGCTCTATATCGCAATGCTTCACAGTTGCGGATAATCAGTCACAACTTACCCTAAAATGGAATTTCTTATCAGAAGAGTTTCTTGAATACATTCACTCACAGTATCAGGATTACTTTAAGATCATTATCAAGAAATCTGATGGTACTGAGATAACACTGCTCTCAAAGAACATAGACCAGATAGCGGCGCAGTTCGGAGCTGACACAAATCAGGTTGGCCAACTTGTAAGTGTGTCACCCGATATTGTCTTCGACCAGGGAGGTGTTTATATGACAAACTGGCAGTCGGCAACATTTGATATTACTCCATACAGAGGACAGACAGTTGTTGTTGTATTGATCTGCGGTGATGTGGGTGACAGCATTTATGATACTGCCATTCTGATAGATGAGATGAAAGTAAATTAATTTGATATATCAGATATTCAGAGCTGCAGAATGCTTTTCATAGTATTTTGCAGCTCTGCTGTTTTGCCGCACCTTCTAGTCAATAATTATTTTCTGTGATCGTGATTCATCTCTTCCCATTCTCTTTTCAGCAATGCATACTGATACTCGCTGCATATTTTTCCTTTGAACATTCGATTCTCAATGAAGAACCCCTCCTGCCTGAAGCCGCAGCTTCTTAGAAGATTCACCGAAGCAATATTTTTGACATCAGTCAGTTCAACAATTCTGCGAATGTTTTTCTTCTCAAAAAGAAATTTCAAAATTCCATTCATTGCCTCTTTGGCAAATCCTTTTCGTTGGTGAAGATGTGAAACTGTAATGCCTATCTCCGCATTGTCCGGATCTTCATCCAAAATACGGATCGCGCAATCTCCTGCTAACCGGCCGCTTGCGTTCTCTTCGATTCCGTACTGCACCCACTCACCGTGATTGCCAAACTTTTTGTCGCATTGACTCATAATAAAGCTTTCAGCCTCTTTCAGAGTCATTACATCAAATCCCTGATACTCTGTAACTTCAGGATTTGACCTGTATTCAAAAAAATCATCGAGATCTTTTGGTTCAAGATTTCTTATTATAAGTCTTTGTGTTGAGATTCGGATCTTTTCAGTCATATTCGATTAAAGTGATTCTGTATTCCGGGATTAAGATTTTCTTTTTGTTGCCCGCAAGAGAACCTTTCTGAAGTATGGCGGTGTAAGATGGCTGTAGATAAAGAGCATAAAGCCGGGAGTCGCTTCACAATCATAACCGCATTTGTTCAGAATTTTCTCGACTGACTCTTTGTCGGAAGAGGTATGATATGTGCAAACAGCAAGCTTCAGGTCATTTGCATCTTTTAGAATGTCTTCAGAGCTTTCCAGTATCTCTACCTCGGCTCCTTCAACATCCATCTTGATAAAATCTATTTTCGTTTCACTGAATAGCTTCTTAAGCGTAATGCACTTTTCGTTGTCAACGTTCGAGACGAACTTGTTAACGATCTCTACTTTGTCTCTCCATGGTTCGAATGTAAGTTTAAGCGCTTCTATCCATTTTTCATCTGTCTCAAACAAAATAACTCTTCCTGCCTCCTCTATTACATCAAGCGCGAAATTTCCTTCTGCCGCACCTATGTCCAAAACCGTATCACCTTCATTTACTTTGAAGCTGTCTGTGAGATATCTGTGCGGAGAGCGAAGATCCTGTTCTATGCAGATACAATTATATGTGAAAGCAACTTTTGCCGGATCTGTGTGATCAGAACTGTAAAAGAGCTTCTTACCGTTATGCATCACATAATACAGCCCGGAGTCTTCATCCTTCAGGACCTGAACATTCGAACTTACATAATCAAAGACAAATTCATACGGCAGAATGTATGAAAACTTTGTATCGCTTCTGGACTGTGTGTTGATGAATTCGATTTCTCTTAAAAAGTCCTTCTTACCTGACGGGAACAGCTTAAAGTAAAGATTGATCTTGTCGCGAAGTGATTCAACATTATCACCCGGGAAATAATCAAATCCAAAATTCTTCATCCTGTGAAAGGTCTTTGAAAGTGATTTCCTTTTCTCGTCAGGTAGGATTTTCTTGATCCTGCTCAGCAAAATTTTCCGGAGGTTATTTAAAAATTGATTGCTTGAAATGATAAAAGGGCTGACAGAGTGCTTTCAGCATTTAGTCCTTGGTGTATTTGAAATTCTGCTTAAACAGATAATCATACGTTTCATTTACATATTTCATTGCCTCTTTGTAAGCGGCATTCGCATCATCACACATGTAACTCTTGCGAAAAAACTCCCCTGCTTTTCTAATGTTCCCGGATAGTTTTGCCTGTATCAGATATGCCTCAAAAAGAGTAATGTATCCGGAACCGTCATTGCAGACATCCTGTGAATTTCCAAAATCCGTTATCGCTTCTTCCAATGATGCTGTGTAATCTATATTCAATTTGTCTGCGTAATGACCAACAGGATCTATGAAAATGATAAGTTCCTTGTTACTGTACTCGAGCAGATAAGAATACAATGCTCCAAGATATGCAGGACTTAATCGAACAACTGCTCTTACAAAAGTTTTTCCTTCTGAGTTGCTGACAATTTCTCCGTTAATTACTTCAAAAGGGAGAACTTCACTTGAGGTCAAATCAAAGATCAGCAGGGAACTCCACATATACGGAGACATTCCGGTAGATAATCCGAGTACAAGTTCATTGTTTCCGTCATTGTCAAGATCAGCAATAGTATCATAATAGCATAATGAATAAAAGTCCTCATCAAAGAAAACTGAACTTCCGTAACTGTCCCTTACATCTAAACTGCCTTTGAAAAATTCAGTGCTGTCATATTCGAGTTTGAATTCGTAGCCGCCGGCATTTATTGTTCTCACAACTGTATTACCCGTTATCTGTGAAAAACCTTCAGACGAAATGAAAAGTACAGCAATGATCAGAAGAAGATTACTAATCATTGGTGAAGTAATCCGCAGATTGATAGTATCCGGTCTTTTGCTTTTCTATCTGCATCAGGAGGTCATTCAAGACTGAACTTGCACCAAGACGGAACAGGTCAGGCGTCAGCCATTTTTCACCGAGAGTTTCGTTAACCAAAACCAGATATGCAATCGCGTCTTTTGACGTTCTTATACCTCCGGCAGGTTTCATACCTATGATCTTTCCCGTGTCATCATAAAAATCACGGATAGCTTCAAGCATCACGAGTGTTACGGGAAGAGTTGCCGCCGGCTGAACCTTCCCTGTGGAAGTCTTAATGAAATCCGCTCCGGCCATCATTGCAATGAAACTTGCTTTTCTAACATTGTCAAAAGTCTCCAGCTCACCTGTCTCAAGAATTACTTTCAGATGAACATCAACTTTCCTTCCAAGCTTTTCGCTCAATGCAACAGAAGTGCTGACACAGCATTCTTTGATTTGCTTTATCTCATCATAAACAAACTCATAATTACCTTCCAGAAACTCTCCTCTTGAAATTACCATGTCTATCTCATCTGCACCGTCAAAGATGGCGCGTTTTGTATCTTCAAGTTTGACTTTCAGAGGAAATTGTCCAGACGGAAATGAAGTTGCAACAGAAGCTACCTTGACGCCGGTTCCTTCTACTGCCTTCTTTGCAACTCTTATAAGATTCGGGTAAACGCAGACTGCAGCAACATGCGGGATGCTGTGATCTCCTGGTTTTGGACTTATTGCTTTCCTGCACATGGCGATCACTTTGCCTTCGGAATCTTTTCCCTCAAGAGTTGTGAGATCAATCATTGAGATTGCAAGCTTCAATGCGTGCATCTTGCTTTCAGTCTTGATGCTTCTCGAAGCAAGCATTGCTGCACGCTCCTTTGCTCCGATCTCGTCAACCGAGAGGTTTATTTTGCTAAGATACGAAAGAATGTTATTCATCTATGTTTTAATTAAGATATGATTTTTCATAACACCGAAAAATGAAGTCTCTTCCAACATCCCATACATCAACGTTTTTCAGTACTTCTTAATTTTCTTGAGTATCTCCTTTATCTTATCACTCATCTCATCTTCATCCTCTGTATTCTCCGGCTTCTCTGTTTCAATACTTGCAGATTCAACTTCAGCTTTCTCATCAACTTTTGCCTCTTGTACGTCCGGAACTTCCGTCTCAGTTATAATCTCGACTTCAGGAGTTTCTGCAGAAATGACAGTTGATGCTTCTTCCGTTTGCTTTTCGATTTCACTTGATGGAATATCCTCCTCTGCTTCAGTAATGATTGCAGGTGCCTCTGTAACTTTTGCAAATGAATAGATATTCACTGCAAGAGGTGGCAATGTAACTCTTACAGAATATGGAAATTCAAATCTCGGTATTGTTTCTGCATGTACACCTCCAAGATTTCCGACACCGGTTCCGCCGAATTGTTCTGCATTGCTGTTGAGAATTTCTTTGTAGTAGCCTTCAAACGGAACTCCAAGCACATAATCATTTCTGACTACGGGAGTCATATTGAATGTGAAGAGCAGCAACTTGCTCTTGTCAAGATTATATCTTATGAAACTGATAATTGACTCATCAGAATTAGAAAAGTCAACCCATTGAAAACCGGTACTGTCAAAATCATCCTCGTGAAGCGCCGGTTCTTCGGAATATAGCCGGTTGAGCTCCTTGAAGTACTCATGAAACTTGCTGTTGTATTCTGACTCCAGCACATCCCACGAAAGCCTGGCCTCTGAATTCCACTCTGTATACTGCGCAATATCATTGCCCATAAAATTCAGTTTCTTACCGGGATGTCCGAACATGAAGCCGAACAATAATCTGAGATTGGCAAACTTGTTCCAGTCATCTCCGGGCATCTTCCCGACGATTGACTTCTTGAGATGAACTACTTCATCATGTGACAAAGGCAAAACAAAGTTCTCATTGAAGGCATACCATATCGCGAAAGTAAGCTTGCCGTGATGAAACTTTCTGAAAATCGGATCCATAGAGAAGTAAGCAAGTATGTCATGCATCCATCCCATATTCCATTTCATGTCAAAACCGAGTCCGCCAAGATGCACAGGCCTGGTGACACCCGGCCAGGAGCTTGATTCCTCGGCAATCATCATTACTCCCTTATGAGTTTCATGAACAGTGTTGTTAAGTTTTTTCAGAAACTCTATCGCTTCAAGATTCTCATTGCTTCCGTAAATGTTCGGTTCCCATTCGCCTGCTTCACGTGAATAATCAAGATAAAGCATCGAAGCAACAGCATCTACTCTCAAACCGTCAACGTGATACTTTTCCATCCAGAACAATGCATTTGAAATCAGGAAATTGCTGACTTCATTTCTTCCGTAATCAAATACGTACGTTCCCCAGTCTTTATGAAATCCTTTTCTGAGATTTGCATACTCATAGATCCTCTTTCCGTCAAATTCACCAAGGCCATGAACGTCGGTCGGAAAATGTGAAGGCACCCAGTCCAGGATTACACCAATACCGTTTATGTGACAATAGTCAACGAAGTACATAAAATCTTCAGGAGTTCCGTAGCGGCTTGTTGGAGCAAAGTAATTAGTAACCTGATATCCCCATGAAATGTCAAGAGGATGCTCTGCAATCGGAAGAAGTTCGATGTGAGTATAGTTCATCTCTTTTACATAATTCACGATCTTATGCGCAAGCTGTCTGTAGTTTAGGTATCCCCATTCATTTCTGAATTCCTCATTGTCAAAATCTTTTTCCCAGGAGCCGAGATGAACTTCATAAATTGATATCGGCTTTCTTCCAAGGATGAGTTTACCTTTCTTCGATTTCTTCCTTTCTTTCATCCAATCTTTATCTCTCCACTTATATCCCTTTAGAGTCTCTACAACAGAGGCATTGTTCGGACGAAGTTCAGAATGAAATGCATATGGATCTGCTTTCAGATATACTACATTGGTCTTTGTCTTAACAGCATATTTGTAAATTGATCCTTTGCCAAGTCCGGGAATGAACAAACCCCAGTAGCCTGACTTCCCAAGCATAGTCATAGGATGAGAACCCTCTTTCCAATCGTTGAACTCTCCGACAATGCTGATGCTCTTTGCATTTGGTGCCCACAGGATAAAGTTGACACCTTTTACCCCTCTAATTGAAGTTACCTTTGATCCGAGTTTCTCATAGCTCTTGAAATGATTGCCTTCACCAAGCAGATGAAGATCAACATCCCCCAGTTCCGGTTTGAAAAAGTAGGGGTCCTCTCTTTCAAGAGTCTCATGTTCCGCATTGAACCAAATCACCTTGTATTTTGGAATGGATTTAACTCCCGGAATTCTGAGTTGAAAGACTCCCTCTTTATTGATGCGCTCCATTTCAATCTTCTTGCGCGAATCTTTGAGTCTTATGAAAGCTTTTTCAGCAGACGGAAGAAAGACATTTATTATCAGAGTATCCTTGTCATCTGCGAATCTGGGACCAAGAACTTCAAAAGGCAGGTTTTCCTCGAAGTGAATTAGTTTTGTGACTGCTTTTCGTGTAAGCGATATCAGGTCAGTATCTTTGTCTTTGGATGGTTTCCGGCTCATTAAAAAAATTTATGAGAAAATCTGTAAAAGCATAGAAAATTAAAACTCAAATGCACATGGAATTATTCTACTCAATCAATAGCACTCTGACTCACCATTAGACCAACTTGTTTCAATCAAATGGGGTTGCAACCGGAAAGAGCGAAACAGCAAAGGGCACAAAGTTTTCGCAAAGGTCGCAGAGATTGCCAAAAGGATTGATCTGAATTGCTGTTTGGATCCTCCGCGTGCTTTGCGCCATCTCTGCGTACTTCGCGGTTAAGTGATTCCGGCTTGTTTCAATCAAATGAGGTTGCAACCGCAAAGGGCACAAAGTTTTCGCAAAGGTCGCAGAGACTGCAAAAAGAATTGATCTGAATTGCAGTTTGAATCCTCCGCGTGCTTTGCGCCTTCTCTGCGTACTTCGCGGTTAAGTGATTCCGGATTGTTTCAATCAAATGAGGTTGCAACCGCAAAGGGCACAAAGTTCTCGCAAAGGTCGCAGAGACTGCAAAAAGAATTGATCTGAATTGCAGTTTGAATCCTCTGCGTGCTTTGCGCCTTCTCTGCGTACTTCGCGGTTAAATGATTCCGGATTGTTTCAATCAAATGAGGTTGCAACCGGAAAGAGCGATACCGCAAAGGGCACAAAGTTTTCGCAAAGGTCGCAGAGTTTGAGAAATGGTTTGATCTGAATTGCTGTTTGGATCCTCCGCGTGCTTTGCGCCTTCTCTGCGTACTTCGCGGTTAAATG
>WBZL01000197.1_pt1 | contig 66718 bp, 65 predicted proteins | sample 5204291 | NCBI WGS metagenome assembly WBZL01 (sample SAMN12344345, study PRJNA552823) | activated sludge metagenome | biome: Activated sludge suspended growth; feature: Nitrification reactor; material: Wastewater; isolation source: activated sludge from nitrification reactor of wastewater...
CGGCCAATGGGTCAGCCCGGCCGAAATCGAAGCCTGCGCCCTGACCGTTCCCGGCGTGCTGGACGCCGCCGTGGTCGGCTTCCCCAACGAGGACGGCCTGACGCGCATCGCGCTGTTCGCCGTGCCCCGCGACGCCGAGGCGGACCAGGCCGCGCTGACGGAGGCGCTGTTGCAGACCTTCAAGTCGACGCTGTCGATCTACAAGTGCCCGCGCACCATCCGCTTCGTCACCGAACTGCCGCAGACGGCGACAGGCAAGACGCAGCGCTACCGCCTGCGCGAGATGCTCAAGCAGTCGGTCCGATGAAAGGCGGGACGGCATGAGCGCATCGACAGCCCTCCTGCAGGGCAGGCACGCCGTCGTCACCGGGGGCGGCCGCGGCATCGGCGCGGCCATCGCCCGCAGCCTCGCCGAACAGGGCGCACGAATCACGCTGATGGGCCGCACGCTGCCGACGCTCGAGCGCGAGGCAGCCGGGCTGCGTGCCTTGACCGAAGTGCATTGCCAGACAGTCGATATCGCCGATCCTGCAGCGGTCGACGCGGCCTTCGCCGCCGCCGCGAGTGCAATGGGGCCGATTGCCATTCTGGTCAACAACGCCGGCCAGGCCTCCAGCGCGCCTTTCGCCAGGACCGATCTGGCGCTCTGGCAGCGGATGCTGGACGTGAATCTGACCGGCACCTATCTGGGCATTCGCGCCGCCCTGCCGGGCATGCTCGAACTGGGCTGGGGCCGCATCGTGAACATCGCCAGCACCGCTTCGCTCAAGGGCTACGCCTACGTCTCCGCGTATTGCGCGGCCAAGCATGCGGTGCTCGGCCTGACCCGTTCCCTGGCCCTGGAGCTGGCGCGCAAGCCGGTCACGATCAACGCCGTCTGCCCCGGCTATACTGAGACCGACATCGTGCGCGATACCCTGGCGAACATCCAGGCCAAGACTGGCCGCTCACACGCAGAAGCCGAGGCCGAGCTGGTGAAGCACAACCCGCAGGGCCGACTGGTACAACCGGCGGAAGTGGCCAATGCCGTGCTCTGGCTGTGCCAGCCGGGCGCCGAATCCGTCACCGGGCAGGCGATCTCCGTGTCCGGCGGCGAAACCATGTAAGGATCGGTAAGAACCATGAGCGACACGAGCTATCTGGATTGGCCTTTCTTCGACGACAGCCACCGTCAGCTGCAGGCGGACCTGGAGCGCTGGGTCGCCGGCAATGTCAGTGCGCATCACGGCGATACCGACAGCGCCTGCCGCGACCTGGTCGCCCGGCTCGGCCAGGCCGGCTGGCTGCGCTACGCCGTCGGCGGCCGGGACTGCGGCGGCCGGCACGACAGCATCGACACGCGCGCCATCTGCCTGCTGCGCGAGACGCTGGCGCGCCATGACGGCCTCGCCGACTTCGCCTTTGCCATGCAGGGGCTGGGCTCGGGCGCCCTCACCCTGCACGGCTCGCCGGAGCAGAAGCAGCGCTACCTGACCAAAGTGGCCGCCGGCGAAGCGATCGCCGCCTTCGCGCTGTCCGAGCCGGGTTCGGGTTCCGACGTGGCGGCGATGGAATGCACGGCGCGCGCCGACGGCGACGCCTATGTCCTCGACGGCGAGAAGACCTGGATTTCCAACGGCGGCATCGCCGATTTCTACGTGGTGTTCGCCCGCACCGGGGAGGCGGCCGGCTCGCGCGGCCTGTCGGCTTTCGTCGTCGACGCAGGAGCCCCTGGCTTCGAGATCGCCGAGCGCATCGAGGTCATTGCGCCGCATCCGCTCGCCCGACTGCGCTTCACGGGCTGCCGCATCCCGCGCAGCGCCCTGGTCGGCGCGCCGGGGCAGGGCTTCAAGGTCGCCATGCAGACACTGGACATCTTCCGCACTTCCGTCGCCGCCGCCGCGTTGGGCTTCGCGCGGCGCGCACTGGACGAGGCGCTCGCCCGCGCAACGAAGCGCAAGATGTTCGGCCAGACGCTGGCGGATTTCCAGATTACCCAGTCGAAACTCGCCCAGATGGCGACCGGCATCGACGCGGCCGCCCTGCTCACCTACCGGGCGGCGTGGCTGCGCGACCAGGGGCGCAACGTCACGCGCGAGGCGGCGATGGCCAAGATGACGGCGACGGAAACGGCGCAGCAGGTCATCGACGCGGCCGTGCAGATCTGGGGCGGCCTCGGCGTCGTCAGCGGGCACCCCGTCGAGAAGCTCTACCGCGAGATCCGCGCGTTGCGCATCTACGAAGGCGCCACCGAGGTGCAGCAGCTCATCATCGCCCGACAGACGCTGGCGGCCTTCGGCCAGCCCGACCGTTAGCGGCCATGCCGCCCGACACGTCCCTGTTTGCCGCCCCCTTGCTCATGCACTGAATGATTATTCATTCATTTTTGACCCACATCAATCCGCGGCGGGGCCTGCCTGCCTAAGATGCATTTTCGGCGTTGAATTTTTAAGCATCATCCTTACTGCGAACACATCCTGAAGGAGCAACACAGAAATGGCAAAGTATCCGACCGAACAGCTCAAGTGCTGGAAGAAGGCCAAGGAACTGCGCGAGCAGTACTACATCAACTACGCCCGCGCCAAGGAAAACGGCGGCATCCGCTGGGGCGCGGCCGGCTGGTCCTTCGACGCCATTCCGACCGCCTTCGGCAACGACGTGCACCCCCTCACCGGCGAGCCGTACGGCGCCAGCATCGCCTTCGACCGCAAGTTCGCCAAGGAATGCCTCGACGCCGCCGAGGCCGCCGGCTTCGCGCGCGACCTGTGCGCCTACATGCGCCTCTACTGGGGCGGCATGCACCTCAACAAGTACCTGTACGGCGGCGAGTTCCCCGTGCCCGACTTCAACTTCCAGACGCAGATCTGCTGCTCGCACGCCAAGTGGTACCAGCATGCTTCTAAGTACGAGGGCGTGCCGGACTTCTATGTCGACGTCAGCGTCGGCGCCTACAAGGACCTCGACGAATCGCGCCTGGCCTACGTCACCAACCAGCTGCACGAGTCGATCGAGTTCGTCGAGAAGGTCACCGGGCGCAAATGCGACGACGAGCTGCTGATCCGCGCCGTGAAGAACGAGATGCGCGCCACTTCGCTGTGGGCCGAGGTCTGCCTGCTCAACCAGACCCGCCCCGCCCCGCTCGACGAGAAGACCATGTACTCGCTCTACGTGCTGGCGGTGCTGCACAAGTCCTCGCAGTGGTGCGCCGACTTCTACCAGGAGCTGCTCGACGAGGTGAAGGACCGCGTCGCCCGCGGCATCGCCGCCGTGCCCAACGAGCGCTGCCGCGTCATGTCCGACACGCAGCCGCCCTGGGCCTTCCTCAAGATCTTCCGCTACCTGGAGGAATTCGGCGCCGTCTCCATCGGCTCGCTGTACACCTTCGGCCTGGAGGGCACCTGGGAGACCCGCGAGGACGGCAGCTGGATGCCGCGCACCCTGCCCTGGAAGAAGGGCATCGAGATCAACGACCGTGACACCGCGCTGCGCCTCTACGCCGACTGGAACCTGTCGAAGCCGCTGTGGCAGCACTTCTTCGACCCCAACCTGAAGACCGAGATGATGAAGTACATCGTCAAGCACTGGGGCGTCGATGGCGTCATGATCCACATGAACCGCGGCTGCGAAGGTCTTTCGATGGGCATCATGGAAAACCGCCTGGGACTCGCCGCCGCGGGCATTCCGGTGATGACCTACGAGGGCAACATGGGCGACGAGCGCGAGTTCGACATCGGCCGTGCGCAGAACCGCGTCGACTCCTTCATGGAAACGCTGGGCCTGAAGCGCGACTTCATGGCGGCCTAGCCAGGCCGCACGCCGCACTCACGCGACGGCATAGACGTCGTACACGACGCGGTCCGGGCTGCGCATGCCGGAGGCGACGGCAATCACGCCATTGAGCCACTCGTAGCGGGCGTCGCCCGTCTCGAAGCGCGGCGTCATGCGGAAGAAATAGCCGGCCGGATCGACCGCCTCCCCGCCCATCATGCGCGACACCTGCTCCGGCGTGGCGCGGCGGATGCCCTGGTTCTGCACGTAGATCAGCGCGCCATCGTGGGTTTCCATCGTGAAGCGCGCCTCGACGCGCATCTCGACATGGCCCGCCGCCTCGCGCACGACCTGCCAGTCGGCGCCGCCGGGCAGGATGCGGCCGGATAGCTTCTCGCCATCAAAGCGGCCGCCAAGGATGGGATAGATGCGCCGCTCGCCCGCCGGCGTCGGCCCGAGCAGTTGCGGCGGCGCGACTTCGATTTCGGCGCGATATAGCAGGGCAAGGCGGGGCGGCGGAGGCGTATGTGCGCTCATCGGACAAGTCGCCGTGTTGCGGCGACTGACTATTGGATCCCGATCACCGCGGGGTCCGCCGGCTCGGCATACAGGCGTTCCACCAGCCCGGCCCGGCGCGCCAGCACCGCGCGCTGATTGATGTAGCCCTTGTCGGTGATCTCGTTGGCGTCGATCGACGGCGGTTCCGCCATCAGCAGCGCGCGCGCGGCGTGGGTCGAACTGCCGGCATTCTCCCGCTTCAGCTGCGCCAGCCCCTTGCGCACGAAGTCGGCTACGCGCGGATCGGACAGCAAAGCGTCGAGCGGCACATCCGCCGGCAGGTCGGCGCAGAGGCTGCGGCAGCCGGCCAGATTGGCGAAGACGAGGAAGCCCACTTCCTCGCGGTCGTGGCCGGCGACGACGATGTCCTGCGCCACTGGCGCCAGCAGGGCCAGCGCCTTGATGCGCAACGCGCCGACATGCACCCAGACGCCCGTCATCAGCTTGAAGTCCTCGGCGATGCGTCCGTCGAAGACGAGGCCGCGCGCGGGATCGCTCTCGTCGGCCAGCCGCCCGGCATCGCCGATGCGGTAAAAACCTTCCTCGTCGAAGGCCGCCCGCGTCAGCTCAGGCTGCTTCCAGTAGCCGGGGGTGACGTTGGGGCCGCGCACGCGCAACTCCAGCTTGTTTTCATTGGGCACCATCTTCAGCTCGACGCCCGGCGCCGGCAGGCCGATGACGCCGGCACGGTCGATCTCGTAATGCACCGCGGTCACCATCGGCGCCGTTTCGGTTGCGCCCCAGGATGAAATCATCACTGTGCGCTTGCCGCGCTCCCGAATCGAGAGGTCTTCCAGCTTTTCCCACAGATTCTGCGGCAGGGCGGCGGCGGCATAGAAGATCATCTGCAGCTTGTCGAAGAAGCGCTTGCGCAGGGCATCGTCCTTCTCGAGAAAGGGAATCAGCGCGTCGTAGCCGCGCGGCACGTTGAAATAGATCGTCGGCGAAACCTCGCGCAGATTGGCCACCGTCTTCTCGATGAGGCCGGGCACCGGCTTGCCCTCGTCGATGTAGAGCGTGCCGCCGTTGGCGAGCACGATGTTGAAATTGTGGTTGGCGCCGAAAGTATGGTTCCACGGCAGCCAATCGACGATCACCGGCGGCGTCTCCGCAAGGAATGTCCAGACCTGGGCAATGGTCTGCTGGTTCGAGCAGAGCATGCGCTGGGTGTTGATGACGCCCTTCGGCTCGCCGGTGGAACCCGAGGTGAACAGGAATTTCGCGATGGTGTCGGGACCGACCGCGGCGAAGGCCTTGTCCACGTCAGCGCCGGCCTCGTGGCCAAGCAGGTCATCGAAAGCCGAGGTCTTCATCCCGGCGGGCGGATTGGCGCCGATGACGCGTTCCGCATCGCCGAAATCCACGGCGCTCAAAACTCCGGCAAACTTCGCGCCGTCGGCCGCATAGACCATGCCCGGCTGGAGCAGCGCGGCAATCGCCTTCACCTTGGCGTAGTCCTTCGACATCAGGGAATACGCCGGCGAGATCGGCGCCACCGGCACGCCGACATGCAGGGCGCCGAGCATCAGCAAAGCATGGTCGATGGCATTGTCGGAGAGCACCAGCACCGGCCGCTCCGCCGACAGGCCGCGCGCCAGAAGGGCGGCGCCGATGGCGCGCGCCTTGACCAACGCATCGCGGTAAGTCAGCCGCCGCCAATCCGCGCCGGCGCGCTCGGCGAGGAAGCAGCGATCCGGCGCTTCGCGCGCCCAGCGCTCGAGATGTTCGCCAAGGCAACGCGCATAAGGCTTGAGTTGCTGCGGCGAGCGCAGCACCCGTACCCCGTCGGCGCGCCGCTCGACATCCACTGCGGCCGGCGCGAAGGCCAGGCTGGCGAAAGGTGCCTTGCTCATGTGAAGAAATTCCAGAGAATGTTGTCCATGGTCGCCACTTTGGTTACCGGTCTACTGACGAATATTCATGTAACGCCCATCTATTGAAATTGAACCCGGCCATGAAGGCAAGGAGAAAAAGCGTCGCGGCTGATTGCAGATTCACAATACCCGCCGCGTTCCTGCCTTGTCAAACTGCCGTTCGACCGGAGTACGTGACGCGACAGACATCGTCAATCAGCACTGCGCGCAGGAATCCACCGGCAGCCCACGCTTCAGCCAGCCCGGCCCCGCAGCGCTCCCGGCCATGCCTTCGCTGACGTTATAGACCTGCGTGAAGCCGATGCTTTGCAGGTACTTCTGTGCCACGGACGTGCGACTGCCGGTGCGGCAGATGAGGACAATGGGCGCGTTCTTATCGCCGCCGACCATCTGCAGGATGGACTGGACGAGCACTTCCGGCCCGCGGTAGAAGTCGACGCGCCCGGCGCCCGGCGCCACGCCGGTCTGGCGCCATTCCTGGGGCGTGCGGATGTCGATCAGCCGCATCTTGCCGGCCTGGGACGATTCGTACGCCTCCGGCGCGGCCAGATCGGGGGCGGCGTAGCTGGCGGGAGTCGCAACGATTAATGCCACGAACAGCAACAGGCCGGCACGCTTGAATTGCAACATTGATTTCATCATGAAGAGGCTCCTGCACTCACGCAGCGGGGTTTCGACTCGCGCGCAGCGGTCATCCGACAATCGTCACGGACAGCGAACCCACGCCCTCGACGGCGCCTTCGAGCCGATCGCCCCGCGCCACTTTCCCCACGCCCGCCGGCGTGCCGGTGAAGATGAGATCGCCCGGCTGCAGCGTCACGTAGCCGGACAGGTTGGCGATGATGTCGGCCACTGGCCAGATCATGTCGGAAAGGTCGCCGTGCTGCCGCGGCTGACTATTGACCGCGAGCGTGATGGCGCCGCGCTGCGGATGGCCGATGCGGCTCGCCGGAACGATGGGGGACACCGGCGCCGACTGGTCGAAGGCCTTGCCCATTTCCCACGAGCGGCCCTTGGCCTTCAGCTCGCCCTGGATGTCGCGGCGGGTCATGTCGAGGCCGACGGCGTAGCCGAACACGCAGTCGAGGGCCGCGTCGACGGGAATGTCGCGGTCGCCGCGCGCCAGCGCCACCACCAGTTCGATCTCGTGCTGCAGATCGGCGGTCTTCGATGGGTAATCCATGCGGCCATCGGTGACGACGGCATCGGCCGGCTTCATGAAGAAGAACGGCGGTTCGCGCTCCGGATTGCCGCCCATCTCCCGCGCGTGTTCAGCGTAATTGCGGCCGACGCAGTAGATGCGCCGCACGGGAAAAAGCGCCTCGCTGCCGCTCACCGGCAGCGATGGCGGCGACCATGCGGGTATGGCGTAACGAGTGCCCGTTTCTGTGTTTGGGGTATTCATGGGCCTTATCCATTGCTGGTACTTAAACCGTTAGAATACAGTCCGCGACCCACTCAATACAGTCCGAAATGCGCGCGAAGAAAAAAACTGTCGCCAAGAACGTCCCGAAGGCTGACCTCAAGCTCGACCTGCTGCCCGGCCTGATCGGTTACCAGCTTCGCCTGGCCCAGTTGGCCGTCTTCGGCGATTTTGCCGCGGAACTGAAGGAGTTCGACATCTCTCCCGGCCGCTTCGGCGTGCTCGTCCTGATTTCCGCCAACCCGGGCATGACGCAGAGCCTGCTCGCCTCCGCCACCCAACTCGACCGATCCACCATGGTCGCCGTGATCGACCAGCTCGAGTCGCGCGGCCTGGTCGAGCGCCAGGCCTCGCCCACCGACCGGCGCTCGAATGCGCTGGTGCTCACCCCGGAAGGCGAAAACCTGCTCAAGCTGCTGAAGCGCCGCATCAAGAAGCATGAGGCGCGCATCGCCGCCGCCATGACCCCGGCCGAAACGGCCAACCTGGTCGAACTCCTCACCCGCATTCGCATGCGCGTTCAGGCAGGCTCGGAACGCCGCACCAGCAAGAAGTAGCTCGCCAGCACCGCCCAGCCGCACAGCGCGATCGCCCCTGTCATGGGGATGGCCGTGCCGTTGTAGGCGTGCCCGACGACGACCCCCACGGCGGCCGCCAGCGACATCTGCACGAAACCCATCAGCGATGAGGCCGCACCCGCCATCTTCGGATAGGGCGCCAGCGCGCCGCCGAAGGCATTCGGCATGATGAGTCCTGCCGCAACCAGGACGGCAAACATCGGCAGCAGGATGGCCCACACGCTATGCACCTCCAGCAGCGCCAGCGAAACCAGCAGAGTGCCGGCCAAGGCGCCCAGAGCGGCGCCCATCATCACCATGCGGGCCGGGCCGAGCTTGAGGGTGTACCGGGCAGTGATCAGGGTGCCGCAGATATAGCCCGTCACCACCAGCCCGAAACTGGCGCCGAACCACTGCGGCGACAATCCGTAGAGCTGGATGAGGACGAAGGACGAGCCAGAAATGAAAGAGAACAGGGACGCATAGGTGAACGAAGCGCAGAGCAAGTAGCCAAGGTAGCCCCGGGCGGACAGCAAGGCGCGGAAGTTGCCCAGGATGCGGCGCGGCTGCGTCGCTTCGGGATCGCGATGGGCATTGCTCTCGCCCAGCATGGCGAATACCACCCCCAGTTGCACGATCGAGAACAAGGTCAGCGCGGCGAAATTGGCGCGCCAGCCGAACCAGGCCGTCAGCCAGCCGCCGAAAAAAGGGCCGATCATCGGCGCAATCGCCATGGCGCCGCTGATGTAGGCCAGCACGCGCGCCGCCTGCACGGAGCCATACACATCGCGCACGATGGCGCGCGCCAGCACCGGCCCGGCACAGGCGCCCAGCGCCTGGAAGAAGCGCGCCGCGATCAGCGCCTCGATGCTTTGCGCCAGCATGCAGGCCAGCGAGGAGAGCAGGTACAGCGCCAGGCCGTACAGCATGAGCGGACGTCGCCCGAAGCGATCCGACAGCGGACCATAGACGGGCTGCGCGACGGCAAAGCCGGCCAGGAAGACCGACAGTGTCAGTTGCACTTGGGCGGCGTCGGTGGCGAACGTCTGTGTCAGGCCGGGCAGCGCCGGGAGGTACAGGTCGGTCGACAACGGCCCCAGCGCAACCAGCGTTGTCAGCAGCAGCGCAAGGCCGTACGAAGGAGGGAGCATCAGTCAATATTAACGTGTAAAGCCAGGCAACCCCGGTTACTCACCGTCACTGTCGCGCAAGCGGGAGTCCGGAAGTGCAACGCCTGCCTGGATTCTCGCATTCGCGGGAATGACGATCGCTAGGCCGGGTTGTCGAGCTCAACGTAGCGGCAATCGAGGCCGAAGCGCTCGGCCAGATGGGCGCCGACGGCCTGCACGCCGTAACGCTCGGTGGCGTGGTGGCCGGCGGCGATGTAGGGCACGCCGGATTCCCGCGCGAGGTGCGTGGTCTGCTCGGAGATTTCACCACTGATGTAGACATCGGCACCCGCGGCGATGGCCTGCTCGAAATAATCCTGCGCTCCCCCGCTGCACCAGGCGATGCGATTGACCGGCCGTGCCGCATCGCCCACCAGCAGCGGCAGGCGGCCCAGCTTCAGCGCCAGCTTGTCGACCAGCGCTCCGGCAGTGCCGGTCGTGCCGCCGAGGAAGCCCACCTCCTGGTCGGCGAAGCGTCCCTCGACCGACCAGCCCATCAGCCGGGCCAGTTGGGCATTGTTGCCCAGCTCGGCATGCGCATCGAGCGGCAGGTGGTAGGCGAACAGGCTGATGTCGTGCTCCAGCAGGGTTTTCAGGCGGGCGCGGCGGATGCCGGTGATCCGCCCGTCCTCGCCGCGCCAGAAATAGCCGTGATGCACCAGCACGGCATCGGCCTCGGCGGCCAGCGCCGCCCGCAGCAGAGCCTGACTGGCCGTCACGCCGCAGACCAGCCGGCGCACCACCGGGCGACCTTCCACTTGCAGCCCGTTTGGGCAATAATCCCGGAAACGCCCGGCTTCGAGCAGGCCGTCGAGGTACGTGGCCAAATCCATTCTATCCATCACTCAAACCCTTCCTTCGGATCGCTCAACAGTATGCATCGATTGTGGCTCATTTTCGCCCAGGCCGTCACGGTGGCCGTCGCCGCCCTCTTTGTCGTCCTGACCTTCAAGCCGGAATGGCTCGGCAGCCGGCCGGGACCGTCGGTGGTGTCCCTGCAGGAAGCCGCGGCGCCAGCCGCGACGCAAACGCGTGCCGCGACCGCCTCGTACGCCGACGCGGCGAAAAAAGCGCTGCCCTCGGTGGTGCACGTTTACACGAGCAAGGAAGTGAAAGCCCCCCGCCACCCCTTCGCCGAGGATCCGATATTCCGCTACTTCTTCGGTGACCGCTTCGGCGGACCGCAACGCCAGTCCGGCCTGGGCTCCGGCGTAATCGTCAGCGCCGACGGCTACATCCTGACCAACAATCACGTCGTCGAGAACATGGACGAAATCGAGGTGGCGACCAACGATAACCGCCGCTTCCGCGCCCGCATCGTCGGCACCGATCCGGAAACCGACCTGGCCGTGCTGCAGATCCAGAATGGCGGCAAGTTGCCCGCCGTCACTTTCGCGGCGACGGAATCCCTTCGCGTCGGCGACGTCGTGCTGGCCATCGGCAACCCCTTCGGCGTGGGGCAGACCGTGACCCACGGCATCGTCAGCGCCCTCGGCCGGAGCCAACTCGGCATCAATACCTTCGAGAACTTCATCCAGACCGACGCCGCCATCAATCCCGGCAACTCCGGCGGCGCGCTGGTGGACAGCGCAGGCAACCTGGTCGGCATCAATACGGCGATCTTCTCGCGCAGCGGCGGCAGCCAGGGCATCGGCTTCGCCATACCCGTCTCCATCACCCGCAGCGTGATGGAGCAGATCATCAGGACCGGTTCCGTGACGCGCGGCTGGATCGGCGTAGAGGCACAGGAAATCACGCCGGAACTGGCGGAATCCTTCAAGCTGCCGGCCACCGAAGGCGCGCTCATCGCGGGCGTCATGCGCGGCAGTCCGGCGGACCGCGCCGGCATCCGTCCGGGCGACGTGCTGGTCGCCGTGGCCGGCAAGCCCGTCAAGGATCCTCAGGCCATGCTCGATCTGATCGCCGGCCTCGCGCCGGGCACGTCGACGCAGTTCAGGCTGCGGCGGGAAGCAAAGGAACTGGAAGTCGCGGTGAGCATCGGCAAGCGTCCGCCGGCGCAGCGCAACCGGGAGTAGCGCACCCGCGCGGCGCAGTTTCAGGAAGCGAAAAAATCCTCTATCAGTCCGATCTGCTCGGGCACATTGAGGGCCGGCGCATGGCCGATGCCGGGGAAAGCCACCACGCGGCAGCGCGGTCCGCGCCGCGTCATCTCATCGGCCGTTTCGGGCAGCAGCAGATCCGATTCCGCGCCGCGCAAGCATAGCACCTTGCATTTAAGCGCATCCCAGAAATCCCATTGCAGCAGCTCCGCCTCATGGTGTGTGAACATCATGACGATCTTCGGATCATAGTGCGGCGTCACCCGCCCGTCTTCGGCGCGGCGCACCGAGGTTTCCGTCAGGCGCCGCCACTGTGCGTCGGTGAGATGGCCAAAGGGCCTGTAGATGGTGCGGAAGTAGTCCTCCAGTTGCGAAACGCGGTCGAACCGAGCCGGGTTGCCGGCATAGGCGCGGATGCGCTCGAGGGCCGCATCGCCGATCTTCGGCCCCATGTCGTTCAGAACCAGGTGCGTGATGCGCCCCTTCAACGGGCCGGCGGCGGCAGCCGTGCCGATCATGGCGCCCATCGAGGTGCCCAGCCAGCGCATATTCTGCACCCCCAGCGCATCGACGAACGCCACCGCCAGGCGCGTATAGAAGCCAACCGAATATTCGGTTTCCGGCTGCGGACTCCATTGCGACAATCCGCGACCGATGGTGTCCGGGCACAGCACGCGGCAGCGCTGCGAGAGCACCGCCGCGATGTCGTCGAAATCGCGGCAGGTGCGCGCCAGGCCGTGCCACATGACGATCGTCTCTTCATTGTCCGCACCCCACTCCGTGTAGTGCAGCTCGCGGTCGAGGACGGTGACGTAGTTCGACGCCATCATGTTTTTCGCAGGCCTCGCAACTTACCGACGATACCGGTCGGAAAATAATAGACGGACAGCACGAAAAGGACGCCGAGCCAGAGCAGCCAGCGGTCGGGATGGAACAGGTTGGCCAGCACCGGCACGGCCACCAGGCCGTCGCTGGCCTGGCGCATCATCGCCTGCAGATAGTTCTGCGCCAGGATGAACAAGGCCGAGCCGATCGCCGCACCATACAGGGTTCCCATGCCGCCGATGACGACGATGAGCAGGATGTCCATCATGATGGTGAAGGAGAGCGTCGTCTGCGGACCGGCATAGCGCAGCCACAGCGCCATCAGCGCGCCGGCCAGCGTTGCCACCACCGCGGAGAGGCAGTTGGCCAGTGTGCGATACACCACCGTGCGGTAACCGAGGGCCTCGGCGCGGAAGTCGTTCTCGCGAATCGCCTGCAGCACGCGGCCGAAGGGCGAGTTGACCACCCGCAGGAGCAGCAGGAACAGCGCCAGGGCCGAGAAAAACACCAGGTAGTAGGTGATGAGCTTGCCGTTGATGGCGGTGCCGAGGATTTCCGCCTCGATCAGGCGGAAGCCCGGCCGCAGCAGTTCGGGCACGCCGAAGGTGCGGCCGTCTTCGCCGCCGGTGAAATCCGAGAGCTGCGAGGCGAGGACGGCAAAGGCCGAGGCCACCGCCAGGGTGATCATGGCGTAGAAGATCGCCTTCACGCGCAGCGATAACAGGCCGATCACCAGCGCCAGGGCCAGGGACAGCAGCAGCGCAATAGTCAGCCCCATGAACACGGCGCCCCAGGTCGGCCCCACGTTGTAGAGCGACAGCCCGACGCCGTAGGCGCCGATGCCGTAGAACATGGTGTGGGCGAAGGAGACGATGCCGGTGTAGCCGAGCAACAGGTCGTAGGAGGCCACCAGCACGACGAAGATGCAGATGGTGGCGGCGACGTTGATCGCCCGCGCGCCGGGAAACAGGAACGGCGCCAGCGCCAGGCCGATAACGACGGCCAACAGTGCCAGCGCAAGGATGCGGCTGCGCGGGAAATCGCCCGAAAGAAGTCTGCTCAGCATCATCGCTTCGCCACCGGGAAGAGCCCCTGCGGCCGCCACAGCAGGATGACCACCATGAGCAGGATGTTGGATATCAGCGCGATTTTCGGCGCCAGGAATCCGGTGTAGTTGGCGACCAGGGCCACCAGCAGCGCGCCGATGAAGCAGCCGCCCACCGAGCCCAGCCCGCCGATGATGATGACGATGAACAACAGCACCATGAGGTCGGCGCCCATCGCGGCGGTGAGCATTTCCCTGTAGAGGCCCCACAGCACGCCGCCCAGTCCGGCCAGCGCCGAACCGGCGACGAACACACCGACGAAGAGCCGCCGGATGCGATAGCCCAGCGCCTCGACCATTTCGCCGTTCTCGACGCCGGCGCGGATCAGCAGTCCGACCTTGGTGCGATTGAGCACGAGGAACATGGCGACGAAGACGATCAGGCCGACGGCCACGGCGAGCAGCCGGTATTTCTCGATGGCCACGTCGCCGAACAGGAAGACGCCGCGGAACGCCGCCGGCAACGGCAGCGGAATCTGGTCCGGCCCCCAGATGACGTGGATCATCTGCTCGGCGACGATCATGCCGCCCATGGTGATGAGGATCTGCTTGAGATGCTGGCCGTACACCGGCATGACGATGACGCGCTCGAAGGCCCAGCCGAGCGCGCCGGTGACGAGCATGGCCAGCGCGACGGCCAGTCCCAGCGCGGCGAGATTCATCAGCGCCGAGTCGGCCTGCATCCAGCCCTGCATCGGCAGCAGCACCAGCGTCGCGGTGAAGGCGCCGACGGAGACGAAGGCGCCGTGACCGAAGTTGAGCACGTCCATCAGGCCGAAGACGAGGGTGAGTCCGCTCGCCATGATGAAGATCATCATGCCCATGGCCAGCCCGGCGATGGTGAGCGTCACCCAGGTGGGGAAACTGCCGACCAGCGGCAGAGCCAGCAGGGCCAGGATCGGCAGCACCAGCAGCGGCGCCGCGTCGAGCCGCAGCCGGGGCAACTCGCCTTCGGCGGGCGCTGGAGTCGCGGTAGTCGTCATTGATGGGTATCCATTGAAAGGCCCAGCAGCTTCTGCTGCAGATCCATGTCCTCGGCCAGTTCGGCCATCGGCCCGCCATGCACGATGCGGCCGTCGTCCATCACCGCCACGCTGTCGCCGAGCGCCTTGACGAAATTGAAGTTCTGCTCGACGAGCAGGATCGTCGTTTCCATTCCCTTCAGTTCACGGAAGGCGACGATCAGGCTCTGGATGATGGCCGGCGCCAGTCCCTTGGTCGGCTCGTCCACCAGCAGCAGCTTGCGCGGCTCGACGATGGCACGGGCAATGGCGAGCATCTGCTTCTGCCCGCCGGAGAGGGTGCCGGCAGCCTGGTTCCAGAATTTCTTCAGGGCCGGAAAGAAACCGAATATCCACTCCAGCCGGGCCGTGTCGGGCTCGCCCTCGCGCGCCGCCAGGACAAGGTTCTCGTTCACCGTGAGATCGGAGAAGATGCCCATGTTCTCGGGTACGTAGGCGATGCCCGCGCAGGCGATGTCGGGCGTGGCCGTCCGGGTGATGTCGCTGCCGTCGAAAACCAGCGCCCCGCGCGAGGCATGCCAGAGCCCCATGATGGTGCGCAGGGTGGTGGTCTTGCCGGCGCCGTTGCGGCCGAGCAGCACGGTGAGTTCGCCGCGCGGCACGACAAGATCGACGCCCTGCAGAATGTGGTACTGGCCGATGTGGGTGTGGACGCCCGTCAGCAGGAGCATTGGCTCAGACATGATCCGCCACTCCCATGCCGAGATAGGCTTCCTGCACGATGGGGGAACCCATCACTTCAGCCGGATCGCCGTCGGCGACGAGGTAGCCGTTGTGCAGCACGATGATTCGGTCGGCCAGGGAGCGCACGACGTCCATCTTGTGCTCGACCAGCAGAATGGTCTTGTCGCCCTGATCCTTCATGTGCTGGATGAGTTCCAGCACCACCGGCACTTCGTCCACGCTCATGCCTGCGGTCGGCTCGTCGAACATGAAGATGTCCGGCTCCAGCGCCAGCAGGATGGCCACCTCCAGCTTGCGCTTGTCGCCGTGCGACAGCGCCGAGGCCGTCTCGTCGCGGCGGTCGGCCAGGGTGACGCGATGCAGGTAATGCTCGGCCTTCTCGATCACCTCGACATGATCCGACCAGAGCGAGAGAAGATTCAATCCCAGTCCGGCCCGGTTCTGCACCGCCAGCCGGACATTCTCCAGCACCGTCAGGTTGGGAAACAGATTGGTCAACTGGAACGCCCGGCCGATGCCGCGGCGCGTGCGCTGCGCCGCGCCGAGGTGGGTGACATCCTCGCCGTAGTGCTTGACGCTGCCGGAAGTGGCGGACAACTGCCCGGAGATCAGGTTGAAGTAGGTGGTCTTGCCGGCGCCATTCGGGCCGACGATGGCGGTCAGCGTGCCGGGGCTGAATTCGGCCGAAACGTTGTTGACCGCCACATGGCCGCCGAAGCGGATGGTCAGCCCGTGCGTGGACAGCACAGGGTGCTCCGGCAATGCGGCTACGGTCTGTTGCATGGTTTCTCCCGCAGGCGACGAGGCGCGAAATTGCTCCCGCGCCTCGCTATTTCGCCTTAACGCTTGTTGCGTACCGGAACCGGCAGTTCGCTGGCGGGTATCTCGCGCACCAACTCGAGCAGATCCCATTCGCTGGCCTGGTTCTTCTTGATGCGGAAGTGGTACATCGGCTGCATCGCCTGATGGTCTTCCTTGCGGAAGGTCATCTTGCCCTTCGGCGTGTCGAAGTCCATGCCTTCCATGGCGGCGATGAGCTTTTCCGTATCGCTGGAGCCGGCCTTGGCAAGGGCTGTCAGCGCCGCGCTGGCGGCGGCGAAGCCGCCGGCGGTGAAGAAGTCCGGCGGCGACTTGAAGCGCTTCGTGTACTCGGCCACCAGCCAGTCGTTCATCGGGTTCTTCGGGAAACCATAGTAGTAGTAGATTGCGCCCTCGGTGCCCGCATAGTTCTTCCAGGATTTAAGCACCGGCAGGATATTGCCGCCGGGCGCGAGCATGATGCCGTAGCGCTCGGGCTTGAGGTCGGCGATCTTGGTCATGGGATGCGCACCGGCCCAAATGATGCCGAGCACGCGCGGCTCCGGCTTGTCCTTCAGCGCGTCGAATATGCGCTGTACCGGGGCCGTGAAATCCGTGGTGTTCTGCGGGGCGTATTCCTCATGCACCACCTTGGCCTTGCTGCCCACTGCGGCCAGGGCTTCCTTGCCGGCCTTTACGCCATCACGGCCAAAGGCATAGTCCTGCGCCAGATAGGCCACGCTGCCGCCGCCCATCAGGGTAGCCGCGCTGGCCAGGCCGTCTTGCGTGGAATTGCGGCTGGTACGGAAAATGTAACGGTTCCATTTGTCGCCGGTGATGATGTCTGCCACCGCCGGTTCGACGATCAACACCTTCTTGTATTCCTCGGCCACCGGCAACATGGCCAGCGCCACGCCGGAACTTGTCGTGCCTACGGCGATATCGACCTTGTCGTCCGCATAGGCCTCGGCCAGGGCGGCCTTGCCCAGATCGGGCTTCAACTGATCATCCTTGACGATGACCTTGATCTTGCGGCCGTTCAAAGCCATGGAGCCTTTGGTCAGATACTCCAATCCCATCATGAAGCCGATCTCGGTCTCCTTGGCATAGGCTTCGAGGGGGCCGGTCTTGCCTGCAATCAGGGCAATCTTGAGTTCCTGGGCTACCGTGGACCCGGACAGGGCCAGGGCACCCGACGTCAATGCTGCACATAAGATGCGTTTCAACATGATGCTTCTCCTCCTTGTTGGGTCAGGTCACGAAAAGGCTCGCAGCCTTGGAGGATCACCTTGCATGCCGCATGCCAGATTACCCAATACATTGTTTATTATTGTTTTCTTGGAAAAGAGTGGGCGCTAACCCATATCCTGTACATCCACCCTGTCCGGATAACCGGACAGCGATGACACTATTAATAATTAACTTGTTGATTTATTGTTATAAATAAACTGTCCGGATTTTCAGACAGCTTCTTTCCTGTCCGGCGGTTCGGACAGAAGGCCATAGGTGGCCAGTTTTTCATACAACTGAGCCCGGCTGATATGCAGAAGTTTGGCGGCATTCAGTTTGATGCCGTGGGCAGCGGCCAGCGCCTTGATGATCTCGGCCTTTTCGGCGGCGGCAACCACGTCCCGCAGCGCTCTTATTCCCCCCTCCGCAACCTCGCCGGCATCCGCTGCCAGCACCGTCGTCGGCAGGTCGTCGAAATGCTCGGGGTTAAGGAGGCGGGCATCATGCCTGGCCGCAGCGAGCTGCAGGATATTGCCGAGTTCGCGCACATTGCCCGGCCAGTGATAGGCAGCAAGACGAGCCAGGCCAGCAGACGAGACCGACTTCACGGGTTCGCCGGCTTTTTCCGCAATTTGCTCGAGCAGCGCTTCACATAGCACCGGCAGATCCTCCAGCCGCTCACGCAAGGGGGGAAGGCGAATCGGCAGGACATTCAGCCGGTAGTAGAGATCGGCGCGAAAGCTGCCGGCATCGACCATGGCCTTGAGGTCGCGGCTGGTGGCTGCGATCACCCGCACGTCGATGGTGCGCAAGCGGTTCGATCCTATCGGTTCGACCTCGCCCTCCTGCAGCACGCGCAGCAGCTTGGCCTGCAGCATGAGCGGCATGTCGCCCACCTCGTCGAGGAACAGGGTGCCTCCGTCGGCGATCTGAAACTTGCCCGGGCGCGGCTTCGATCCGGCGCCGGTGTAGGCCCCCGGCTCAACCCCGAACAATTCCGCCTCCAGCAGCGTCTCCGGAATGGCGGCCGCATTCAGTCCCACCAGCGGTTTGTCGGCGCGCCGGCTGGCGCCATGGATGGCATGCGCCATCAATTCTTTGCCGGTGCCGGTCTCACCCAACAACAGCACGGTGGCGTCGCGCTCGGCGGCACGGCGCGCCTGATCCTTGACGTCACGCAGCCGCGACGAGAGGCCGACCATCTGGCTGAAACGGTACTTGGCCTGCCGCGTCTCCGCCAGTTCGCGGCGCGCGCTGGCCAGATCGACCTGCATTTGCTGAAACTTGGAGACGATCGGCTTGAGGGCCTGCACCCGGTCATAGAGGATGACACCCAGACCACCGATCACGGCGCCGGCTTCGTCCTGTAGCGGAATGCGAGAAACCACGACCTGGCGCGCACCGATGGCGAAGACATCGAGCAGTTCGGCCCGTCCGCTCTCCATGACGTGGCGCAAGCGGCTGTTCGGAATGATCTCCTCGACCGCCCGGCCTTCGACCGGATCGGCGCCGTTCAGGCCCAGCAGCGCCTTGTATTTGTCGTTGATCCAGGTAATGCGGCCCGCCCGGTCGACCACTACCGCGCCTTCGTAGAGGCTGTCGAAAAGGCGCAACAGGGTGTTGGATGCCAGGCTGCGAACGTCGGCATCATTGGTCAGGCCAGGTCGAGTCGAACGAGTCATCGGGCGCGTTTCCCCCAGACGGGAATCGGCACATCATAGCGGCGACGGGTGGCGGCCGCCACCCGTTCGGTTCACTTGCCCGAGTCCGCCTCGGATTTGTCGAGCTCCCGTTCCGCCTCGGCCTCGCTGGGCGGAACGTAATCGGACACGCCGGGGGGTTTCTCGACAAAGCGCGCCAGGATGATGCCCAGCTCATACAGCAGACACAGGGGCACCGCCAGCAGGAACTGGGAAACCACGTCCGGCGGCGTGAAGATCGCCGCTATGATGAAGGCGCCGACGATGACATAGGGGCGCACTTCCTTCAGCTTGGCGATGCTCACCAGACCCATCCTCACCAGCACGATCACCGCCACGGGCACTTCGAAGGTCACGCCGAAGGCAATGAAAGTGGTCAGGACGAAGGACAGGTATTTTTCGATGTCAGTCATCCAGGCCACCCCCTCGGGCGCCATCGCCGACATGAACTTGAACACCGTCGGAAATACGATGAAGTAGGCGAACGCCATGCCGCAGAAGAACAGCAGCACGCTGACCACGGTCAGGGGCAGGATCAGCCTCTTCTCATGGACGTAGAGCCCGGGCGCGACGAAGGACCAGACCTGGTACAGGACGTAGGGCAGCGCCACGAGAAAGGCCACCAGCAGCGCCACTTTCATCGGCACGATGAATACGCCGACGACGTCGGTGGCGATCATCTGTCCTCCCTGCGGCAGCGCCGCCAGCAGGGGCTGCGCCACGATGGCATAGAGTTCCTTGGCCCAGGGAAACAGGCAGAGGAATATGAGCAGAACCGCAACGAATGCCCGGATCAGGCGAGTCCGCAGCTCGACCAGATGGGAAATGAAGGTGTCCTGCAGTTCCGACATGGGTCAGGTGTTCTTTTTCTCGGCGGGCCGTTCGGAATCGAAGCCCAGCTCCAGCTGCGGAACCGGGGTCTGCGCTGCGTCCGTCGCGGGCGCCGTCTCCGGTTCGGACAATGCGGAATCGGAGGGCATCTCGACGGGCTCCGGTTCGGCGAGCGCCTTGTTCAGTTCGCTCTCCATGCTGGAGAGGTCCTGGGTGACGCTGGACTCCAGCGAACGCGCGGACGCCTCCACCTCCTGCTGCATCTTCTTCAACTCCTCGAGCTGGATCTCGCGGTTGATGTCCGCCTTGACGTCGCCGACGTAGCGCTGCAGCCGGCCCAGCAGATGACCGGCCGTGCGCGCCAGGCGCGGCAGCCGCTCGGGCCCGATGACCACGAGCGCCACCAGAGCGATCAGGATCAGCTCGCTGAATGCGATGTCGAACATGGGAAGTGGCGCACGAGGAGGGAGGAGTAAGGAGTGAGTGCAGCGCGGGCATAACCCCTCACGCTTCCCTCCTCACTCTTCACTAGCTTTTTGTCTTCTCTTTGACTTCGCCTTCGATCGTCTGGCCGGTCACCTGCTGCTGCGGCGCGGCATCGGCGGATTTCTCCGACGTACCTTCCTTCATGCCGTCCTTGAAGCCCTTGACGGCGCCGCCCAGATCCTGACCGATGTTGCGCAATTTCTTGGTGCCGAAGATCAGCACGATGATCAGCAGAACGATCAGCCAATGCCAGATGCTGAATGAACCCATTGCCTTCTCCTATTTCTATCGCTTGAGCATGCCCGGCAGGACGTCCGGGCCGCCGATAATGTGAACATGGACATGATACACCTCCTGCCGCCCCACCCGACCGGTGTTGATGATGCTGCGGAAGCCGTCCGTGGCGCCCTGCTCGCGCGCCAGCCGGCCGGCCAGCGCAAGGACCCGTCCCAGGGCGGCTTCGTGCTCCGGCTCGCACTCGTAGAGCGAAGGCACGTGCGCCTTGGGGATGATGAGGAAGTGCACCGGCGCGATCGGGTGGATGTCGTGAAAGGCGAAGACATGCTCGTCTTCATAGACTTTCTTGCTGGGAATTTCCCCGCTTGCGATCTTGCAGAAAAGGCAGTCTTGCATTTCAGGCGCCCCCTCGGGATTTTTTCTCGTCAATGCCGGAAATACCCTCGCGGCGATGCAACTCGGCCAGCACGTCGTCCGGGCCAAGGCCGAACTGGGACAGCAGGATCAGGCTGTGGAACCACAGGTCGGCCGTCTCGCGCACGATGTGCAGGCGATCCTCGTCCTTCGCCGCCATGATGGTCTCGGCCGCCTCCTCGGCAATCTTCTTGCAGATGGCGTCGGTGCCCTTGTGGAAGAGGCTCGCCACGTAGGACGTCTCCGGCGCGGCCTCTTTGCGGCCGTTCAGCGTGTCGGCGACGCGGTAAAGGATCTGGCAATCGATCATTTATAGATCTCCTTCGGGTCCTTGAGGACGGGATCGACGGCGACCCAGCGGCCGCCTTCGAGTTTCTGGAAGAAACAGCTGCGCCGGCCGGTATGGCAAGCGATGCCGCCGACCTGTTCGATCTTGAGCAGCAGCACGTCGTTGTCGCAATCTGTGCGGATTTCACTTACTTTCTGCGCGTGGCCGGATTCCTCGCCCTTGTGCCAGAGTTTCCTGCGCGAGCGCGACCAGTAGACCGCCTCGCCGCGCTTCAGCGTCTGCTCGAGGGATTCGCGGTTCATCCACGCCACCATGAGGATGTCGCCCGTGGCGGCGTCCTGCGCGATGGCCGGCGCCAAGCCGTCCTTGTCCCATTTGACTTCGTCCAGTGCTGTCATAGTCTCACCTCGATGCCGCGCGATCGCATGTATTCCTTGGCTTCGCGCACGGTATGTTCCCCGTAATGAAAGATGCTGGCGGCCAGCACCGCGTCCGCACGCCCCTCCAGCACGCCCTCGGCCAGGTGCGCCAGCGTGCCGACGCCGCCGCTGGCTATGATCGGGATATCCACCGCGTCGGCTATGGCGCGCGTCAGCGGCAGGTCGAAACCGTTCTTCGTGCCGTCGCGGTCCATGCTGGTCAGCAGGATCTCGCCGGCGCCCAGCTGCTGCACGCGGCGCGCCCATTCGACCGCGTCGAGGCCCGTACCCTTGCGGCCCCCGTGCGTGAACACCTCCCAGCGGCCGTCGCCGGATCGCTTGGCGTCGATGGCCACCACGATGCACTGCGCGCCGACCTTGCCGGAGGCATCCGCCACCAACTGCGGATTCTGCACGGCGGCGGTGTTCATGCTCACCTTGTCGGCGCCCGCATTGAGCAGCCGGCGCACGTCATCGACGACGCGCACGCCGCCGCCCACCGTCAGCGGAATGAACACCTGCTCGGCCACCTGCTCGACGATATGGATGATGATGTCGCGTTCGTCCGAGCTGGCCGTGATGTCGAGGAAGGTGATCTCGTCGGCGCCCTGCTCGTCGTAGCGGCGCGCGATCTCGACCGGATCGCCGGCATCGCGCAGGCCTTCGAAATTGATGCCCTTGACGACGCGGCCGGCCTTGACGTCGAGGCAGGGGATGATGCGCTTGGCTAGCATGGAAAGTATGGGCAGCCGGCTTGCGCCGGCCTACTTGTCGCCCTTGGAGAGCTTGTCCGCCTCGGCCTGGGCCTTCTTGAAGTCCAGCGTGCCTTCGTAGATGGCACGGCCGGTGATGGCGCCCATGATGCCCTCGCCCTCGACCTTGCACAGGGCCTTGATGTCTTTCATGTTGGCGATGCCGCCGCTGGCGATGACCGGAATGCGCAGCGCCTGGGCGAGCTTCACGGTCGCCTCGATGTTCACGCCGCTGAGCATGCCGTCGCGTCCGATGTCGGTGTACACCACCGCCTCGACGCCGTAGTCTTCGTACTTCTTCGCCAGGTCGATGACGTCATGGCCGGTCATTTTCGACCAGCCGTCGACCGCCACCTTGCCGTCCTTCGCGTCCAGGCCGACGATGATGTGGCCCGGAAAGGCGCCGCAGGCGTCATGCAGGAAGCCGGGGTTCTTCACCGCCGCCGTGCCGATGATGACGTAGGAGATGCCGTCGTCGAGGTAGCGCTCGATGGTGTCCAGGTCGCGGATGCCGCCGCCCAACTGGACGGGAATGTCGTCGCCCACCGCCGCGGTGATGGCCTTGATCACCGCCTCGTTCTTCGGCTTTCCGGCCACGGCACCGTTGAGGTCCACCAGGTGCAGGCGGCGGGCCCCTTCGGCCAGCCAGTGCCGCGCCATCGCCGCCGGGTCTTCGGAGAACACCGTGGCATCGTCCATGTCGCCCTGTTTCAGGCGCACGCAATGGCCGTCCTTGAGGTCGATCGCAGGTATCAGCAGCATAGGATGTAAATCTGGTCGAGAATGGTCATTCGGCTCGCCGGAACCCGTCAGGGATTCCAGCGCATGAAGTTGCCCAGCAGGGCCAGGCCGGACTGGGCACTTTTTTCCGGATGGAATTGCACAGCGAAAATATTATCCTTCGCCACCGCGCAGGTAAAGGGGAAACCATACACGCTGAAGGCGGCGACCAGTGAAGGATCGCCCGCCTCGACGTAGTAGCTGTGCACAAAATAGAAGCGCGCGCCATCGACAATGCCTTCCCAGACCGGGTGAGGCTCCGCCCGATTGACCTCGTTCCAGCCCATGTGCGGCACCTTCAGGCGGCTGCCGTCGGGCGCCACCATCAGCTCGTGCGGAAAACGGCGCACGCGCCCCGGCAGCACGGCCAGACCGGCAACATCGCCCTCCTCGCTCGACTCGAACAGCATCTGCAGGCCGATGCAGATGCCGAGAAAGGGCTTGCCTTGCGTCGCCGCGATGACTGCCGGCCGCAGTCCGCGCGCATCCAGTTCGCGCATGCAGTCCGGCATGGCCCCCTGGCCGGGCACCACGACACGGTCGGCCGAGGCCACCACGGCCGGATCGGACGTGACCAGCACGCGCGCCTCCGGGGCAACATGCTCGATGGCCTTGGCAACCGACCGCAGGTTGCCCATGCCGTAATCGACGATTGCAACGGTATTCATCGACAGTCAGTAAAAGTCAGCCGCTGGGGGGCGGCGGAAAATTTCCTAGAGCGCTCCCTTGGTGGAGGGTACGCTGTCGGCGGCGCGCGGGTCGGCTTCCGCCGCCATGCGCAACGCCCGGCCGAAAGCCTTGAACACCGTCTCGCACTGGTGGTGCGCGTTCTCGCCGCGGATGTTGTCGATGTGCAGCGTGATCTGGGCGTGATTGACCAGGCCCTGGAAAAATTCCTGGGTCAGATCCACGTCGAACTGGCCGATCATCGCCCGGCTGAACTCGACGTTGAAGAACAGGCCGGGGCGGCCGGAGAAGTCGACCACCACGCGCGTGAGGGCCTCGTCCAAAGGCACATAGGCATGGCCGTAGCGGCGGATGCCCTTCTTGTCGCCGATGGCCTTCGCCAGCGCCTGGCCGATGCTGATGCCGACGTCCTCCACCGTGTGGTGGGCATCGATGTGCAGGTCGCCCTTGGCCGCGACCTCGAGGTCGATCATGCCATGGCGCGCCACCTGGTCGAGCATGTGCTCGAGGAAGGGCACGCCGGTGGCGAGCGTCGACCGGCCGCTGCCGTCGAGGTTGAGGCGGACGGAGATTTCCGTCTCCAGGGTCTTGCGCGAGATTTCGGCTTGCCGCATGGCGTTCAGCACTGTCAAAGTCATTCAGGACTGCATGATAACATTGGATTTTCCCTCTGGCAGCACACCATGAGCCGTTACTGGAGCGCCGTCGTCCGCGGCCTGACCCCCTATGTTCCGGGCGAGCAGCCCAAGCTGCCGAACCTGGTCAAGCTCAACACCAACGAGAACCCCTACGGCCCCTCGCCCAGGGTGCAGGAAGTGTTGCTGGCGGAAAGCGGCGACAGCCTGCGACTCTATCCCGACCCCAACGCCGACCGTCTCAAGGAAGCCATTGCCACCTACTACGGCGTAACGCCGGGGCAAGTGTTCGTCGGCAACGGCTCGGATGAAGTCCTCGCCCATGTTTTCCTCGGCCTGCTCAAGCAAGATCGGCCGGTGCTGTTCCCGGACATCACCTACAGCTTCTACCCGGTGTACTGCGGGCTCTACGACATCGCATTCGAAACCGTTCCGCTGACGGAAGCCTTCGAGATCCGCGTGGAGGATTACGCCAGGCCCAACGGCGGCATCATCTTCCCCAACCCGAACGCGCCGACCGGACGCGCCCTGCCGCGTGCGGACATCGAACGCCTGCTGGCCGGGAATGCGGATTCGATCGTGGCGGTGGACGAGGCCTATGTCGATTTCGGTGCGGAAACGGCGATCCCGCTGGTGGCGAAATATCCGAACCTGCTGGTGGTGCAGACGCTCTCCAAGTCGCGCTCGCTGGCGGGCTTGCGCGTCGGCTTCGCCATTGGACACGTGGACCTGGTCGAGGCGCTGGAGCGGATCAAGAACAGCTTCAACTCCTACCCCCTCGACCGCCTTGCCATCGCCGGCGCCGTCGCGGCGATGGAGGATCACGCGCACCTCGAGATCACCCGCCGGGCCATCATGAGCAGCCGTGACACCCTGGTGCGCGACCTCGCCGCGCTGGGCTTCGAGGTGCTGCCCTCCGCCGCCAACTTCGTCTTCGCCCGCCACTCGCAACGGGATGCCGGCGAGCTCGCCGCTGCCCTGCGGGCACGCAGCATCATCGTGCGCCACTTCCGCCTGCCGCGCATCGAGCAGTTCCTGCGCATCACGGTTGGCACAGACGAGCAGTGCCGGGCGCTGGTCGGGGCCTTGCGCGAAATCCTCCGCTGATTATTTCTTGAGGCGCAGTTCCGCCGCACGCGCGTGAGCCTGCAGGCCTTCGCCCTGGGCGAGCGTGGAGGCGATGCGGCCGAGCGTCTGCGCGCCGGCTTCCGACACCTCGATGATCGAGGTGCGCTTCTGGAAGTCGTAGACGCCGAGCGGCGAGGAGAAGCGCGCGCTGCGCGAGGTCGGCAGCACGTGGTTGGGGCCGGCACAGTAGTCCCCCAGGGATTCGGATGTGTAGCGGCCGATGAAGATGGCGCCGGCGTGGCGGATGCGGTCGACCAACGCATTCGGATCGGCCACCGAAAGCTCCAGGTGCTCCGGCGCGATGCGGTTGGCGATCGTGCAGGCTTCCTCCAGGTCGCGCACCGTGATGAGGGCGCCGCGCCCGGCGAGCGAGGCGGAAATGACCTCCTTGCGCGGCATCTCCGGCAGCAGCCGGGCGATGCTGTGCGCCACGGCATCGATGAAGCGCAGGTCCGGACAGAGCAGGATCGACTGCGCCAGCTCGTCGTGCTCGGCCTGGGCGAAGAGGTCCATCGCCACCCAGTCCGGGTCGGTCGTGCCGTCGGCGATGATCAGCACCTCCGAGGGGCCGGCCACCATGTCGATGCCAACCACGCCGAAGACGCGCCGCTTGGCCGCCGCGACATAGGCGTTGCCCGGCCCGACGATCTTGTCCACCTGCGGGATGGTCTGCGTGCCGTAGGCCAGCGCGCCCACTGCCTGCGCCCCGCCCAGGGTGAACACCCGGTCGACGCCCGCCAGTGCGGCGGCGGCCAGCACCAGGGCGTTCTTCTCGCCGCGCGGCGTCGGCACCACCATGATCAGTTCGCCGACCCCGGCCACCTTGGCCGGGATGGCGTTCATCAGCACCGAGCTGGGATAGGCCGCCTTGCCGCCCGGCACATAGAGGCCGACGCGGTCGAGCGGCGTCACCTTCTGCCCCAGCCGCGTGCCATCGGCCTCGGTGTACTCCCACGAGGCGGCCAGCTGCTTCTGGTGGTAGAGGGCGATGCGGGTCGCGGCCTGCTCCAGTGCCTCGCGCTGCTCGCCCGGCAGGTTGAACAGCGCCGCCTCCAGTTCGCGCTTCGGCAGTTCCAGCTCGACCATGGCCTTCACGTCGAGGTGGTCGAAGCGGCGCGTGTATTCCAGCACCGCCGCGTCGCCGACGGTGCGCACGGCCGAAAGGATCTCGGCCACCGCCTGCTCGATGCGTTCGTCCTGGGCGCTCTCCACCGCCAGCAGCGCGGCGAGCTGCTGGGTGAACTCGGGGTCGCGGGTGGTCAGGCGCCTAATCACCGACCGCTCCCGCGAAGGCGTCGATCACCGGCTGCAGCAGCTCGCGCTTCATTTTCAGCGCCGCCTGGTTGACGATCAGGCGCGAGGAGATCGGCATGATGTCCTCCACCGCCACGAGATTGTTGGCCTTCAGCGTGTTGCCGCTGGAAACGAGGTCGACGATGGCGTCGGCGAGTCCCACCAGCGGCGCCAGCTCCATCGAGCCGTAGAGCTTGATGAGGTCGACATGCACGCCCTTCTCGGCAAAATGCTCGCGCGCCGTCTGGATGTACTTGGTCGCCACGCGCAGGCGCGCACCGCGCCGCACGGCGGCGGCGTAGTCGAAGCCGTTGGGCACCGCCACGGCCATGCGGCAGCGGGCGATCTTCAGGTCGAGCGGCTGGTAGAGGCCGGCGCCGCCATGCTCGAGCAGCACGTCCTTGCCGGCAATGCCCAGGTCGGCCGCCCCGTACTGGACGTAGGTCGGCGTATCCGAGGCGCGCACGATGACCAGCCGCACGTCGGCGCGGTTGGTGCCGAGGATGAGCTTGCGCGAGGTTTCCGGATCGTCGGCCGGCACGATGCCCGCCGCCGCCAGCAGCGGCAGGGTTTCCTCGAAGATGCGACCCTTGGACAGGGCGATGGTAATGCCGCTCACGGCTTGCTTTCAGTCACCAAAAAAATGATTTTAACGCAGACGAAAGTCAGTCTGCGGAATACGGCGGATCGGATCAGTGAACGCGGCGGATGCGGGCCCCAAGCTGGGAGAGCTTCTCCTCGATATGCTCATAGCCGCGGTCGAGATGGTAGATGCGGTCGATCAGCGTCTCGCCGCGCGCCACCAGGCCGGCGACGACCAGGCAGGCCGAGGCGCGCAGGTCGGTGGCCATGACGGTAGCGCCATCGAGTTGAGGCACGCCTTTCACCATCGCCGTGTTGCCGCTGATCTCGATGTCGGCGCCGAGGCGGCGCAATTCCTGGGCATGCATGAAGCGGTTCTCGAAGATGGTCTCGGTCATCATCGCCGACCCCCGGGCAACGCTGTTCAGGGCCATGAACTGGGCCTGCATGTCGGTGGGAAAGGCAGGATAGGGCGCCGTGCGCAGGCTCACCGCGTTGAGCGGCGCCTCGGCTGATATCTCGATGGCATCGGCGTGGCAATCTATCCTGGCGCCGGCCTCGCGCAGTTTTTCGACCACCGCATCGAGGATGCCGCAATGGGTGCCGTTGAGACGCACGCGCCCGCCGGTCACGGCCGCGGCGGCGAGGAAGGTGCCGGTCTCGATGCGGTCGGGCATGATGCGGTGCTGCGCGCCGGCCAGCCGTTCGACGCCCTCGATGGTGATGACGTCGCCGCCTGCGCCACCCACCTTTGCACCCATGGCATTCAGGCAGTTGGCGAGGTCGACCACCTCGGGCTCGCGCGCGGCGTTCTCGATGACCGTGACGCCGTCGGCCAGGGCCGCCGCCATCATCAGGTTCTCCGTGCCGGTGACGGTGACGAGGTCGCAGAATATTCTCGCCCCGCGCAGGCGCTTCGCGCTGGCCAGGATGTAGCCGTGCTCGACGCGGATCTCGGCGCCCATCGCCTGCAGGCCGCGAATGTGAATGTCGACCGGCCGCGCGCCGATGGCGCAGCCGCCGGGCAGCGAAACCTGCGCCCGTCCGGCGCGTGCCAGCAGCGGCCCAAGCGTGAGAATGGCGGCGCGCATGGTCTTCACCATGTCGTAGGGCGCCTCGGGCCGGCTCAGCCTGCCGGCGTCGAGGACCAGGCTGTTCTTCTCGTCCAGCGTGACATCCACGCCCATCTGCGCCAGCAGCCGCAGCATGGTGGTGACGTCGTTCAGGTGCGGCACGTTCGACAGTTGCAACGGCCGGTCCGTCAGCAGTGCCGCGCAGATCAGCGGCAGGGCGGCGTTCTTCGCGCCTGAGATGCTCACCTCGCCGGAGAGCGGCACCCCGCCTTCGATGAGCAGCTTATCCATTCTGCTGCCGCCACTCCTCCGGCGTCAGGGTGCGCATGGACAGGGCGTGAATCTCGCCGCTTTCCATGCGTCCACCGAGCGCCTTGTAGACCGTCTGCTGGCGCTGGATGCGGCTTTTGCCCTCGAAGACGCTGCTGACGATGAGCGCCTCGAAATGGGCGCCGTCGCCCTCGACGGTGAGATGCTCGCAAGGCAGTCCCTGTGCGATGTAACCTTGAATGTCTGCGGGTGTGACCATGATGGTTTTCCTATGTGCGAAGCTTGTAGCCTATCCTGAGCAGCCACAAGGTGAAAGCGGTCAGGACGATGAAGCAGGCCGCGACGACGCCCAGGCTCGCCAGCGGCGACACGTCGGACACGCCGAAGAATCCGTAGCGGAATCCGTCGATCATGTAGAAGATCGGGTTGAAATGCGAGACCTGCTGCCAGAAAGGCGGCAGCGAATGGATCGAATAGAACACGCCTGAAAGAAAGGTCAGCGGCATGATGATGAAGTTCTGGAAGGCCGCCAGCTGATCGAACTTCTCCGCCCAGATGCCGGCTATGACGCCCAGCGCGCCCATGATGGCGCCGCCCAACACGGCGAACACCAGAATCCAGTGCGGGGCCTGCCAGGAGAGATCGACGAACCACAGAGTCACCAGCAGCATGCCGAGCCCGACGACGAAGCCGCGCACAATGGATGCCAGCACGTAGGCGGCGAAGAACTGCCGGTAGGAGATTGGCGGCAGCAGCACGAAAATGATGTTGCCCGTCACCTTGGACTGGATCAGCGAGGAGGAACTGTTGGCGAAGGCATTCTGCAGTACCGACATCATGACCAGGCCAGGGACCAGGAAGGAAGTATAGGAAACCCCGTCATACACCTGCACGTGCTTTTCCAGCACATGGGAAAAAATGAGCAGGTAGAGAAGCGAAGTCAGCACCGGCGCCGCCACGGTCTGGAAGCCGACCTTCCAGAAGCGCAGCACCTCCTTGTAGAGCAGGGTTGAAAAGCCGTCCATGCCGGTATCCATTATCCGTTCATGACGCGGACGAAAACTTCCTCGAGATCGGGCTTGCCCACCTCGATATCCTCCAGGCCGCAACCCGACCCGCGCACGGCATGAAGAATGTCCTCTATTTCCTCGCAGCTTCCCAGGGCAAAGGTGAATTCACTGCCTGACTCCCCGGCAGCGCGCAGCCTGAGGCCATCGGGCAGGGCAGCGCCCTTAGCGAGGCGCAAACGCAGGGTGTGCCCCGACAGGCGACGCAGCAGATTGGCCGTGGTATCGAGCGCGACGATGCCCCCCTGCTTGAGCATGGCGATGCGCCCGCACAGGCTTTCCGCCTCCTCCAGATAGTGCGTCGTCAGCACGATGGTGTGGCCGTCCCGGTTGAGGCGGCGCACGAAGCTCCACAATCCCTGGCGCAACTCGACGTCGACGCCGGCGGTCGGCTCGTCCAGCACGATTACCGGCGGCCGGTGCACCAGCGCCTGGGCCACCAGCACCCTGCGCTTCATACCGCCCGACAGTTGCCGCATGTTGGTGCCGGCTTTCGAAGCCAGATCGAGGTTCGCGAGAATCTCGTCGATCCATGCCGAATTGTTCCGGATGCCGAAGTATCCCGACTGGATTTCCAGAGACTCGCGCACGGTGAAGAAGGGGTCGAATACCAGTTCCTGCGGCACCACGCCGAGCAGCCGCCGGGCGGCCCGGTAGTCCGAAACCACGTCATGGCCCATCACGGCCAGGCGACCGGCATCCGGTCGCACCAGACCGGCCAGGGCGGAAATCAGTGTCGTTTTCCCCGCGCCATTCGGCCCAAGCAATCCGAAGAACTCACCCTGAGCGACCTCCAGATCGATCCCCGCCAACGCCTGGACACTGCCAAAGCGCTTGGTTACGCCTTCAATGCGTATCGCGGAATTCATGCGGTGAATTGCGGCACGGCGCGCCGGACTAGGCCAGCGGCAGAAGCTCGGTCACGCCGTAGAGTTCGGCCAGGCTAAGCAGGTTTTGCGGAGGATTGCTGATGCGTGCGACCTTGCCCTGGCTCCTGGCCGCGCGCACCCAGCCGAACACGACCGTCAGCCCGGAAGAGTCGACTTCCTGCACTTGGGAAAGGTCAAACACGACTTCGGGACGGCTGATCAGCGCGCTGCCGGCTTCCAGCATCTCACGCGCCATTCCAAGCGTGAGCGAACCGGAAACCTCTATGCGATCTCCGGTGTCGCGAATCATTTCCTGGTCGATGCTTCCAGGCTGCTGTTCTTTGCCTTCAGCGTCTTGATCAGGCCATCGATGCCGCCATTGCGCACTTCGGTGGCGAAGGAGGAGCGGTAGTTCGTCACCAGGCTGACGCCGGCCACGACCACGTCATAGACCTTCCAGCCCTGCGGCTGCTTCTCCAGGCTGTAGTCCAGCGCGATCGGCTGACGTGCGCCGGGCTGGTGGATCTGGGTGCGCACCGTGACATCGGTTTCGCCGGGCTGCATCTTGAAAGGCCTGTACTCAACCGTTTCGTTCTTGTAGGCCGTCAATGCATTGGAGTAGGTACGCACCAACAGGTCGCGGAATTCATCCGTCAAGGCCTTCTGCTGCGCCGGACTGGCCTGACGCCAGTCCTTGCCCACCGCCAAGGCGGTCATGCGTTGGAAATTGAAGTGCGGCAGGACCTTCTTCTCTATCAGATCGATCACTCGCTGCGTATTGCCGGCCTTTATGTCCTTGTCGGTACGAATGATCTCCAGCACTTCGGTGGTGACATTCTTGACCAGTGCATCGGGGGCGGTTTCCTGCGCCTGAGCGCCTACCGGCAACAGCAGGCTTGCGCCCGCCAGCATTAAAGCGAAGAACTTCATGGCATTCCTTGCAAAATCAGGTCTGGGGTCGAATTACTGGCGCATGGCCGTTTGACTCGTTGCCGTCTGGGCGGGTTCACCTGCTTCCGCCATCTTGGTGTTGTCGTTTTCCAGTTCGACGGACTCCTCCTGCTCCCTCGGTGGGTTGCCGTCATGGATCAGGCTGCGGCGGCGCTGCAGATAGGCGTCACGCACATAGCTGTATTTGTCCAGCGCGGCCTCCTCGACGATCTTGTCGGCCTTGAGCAATTCCGCCCGATCGCTGATCAGGCGCGTCGTCAGGAGCACATTGCGGGTCGCTACATGATCGACGTGGGCCACCGGGTCGGTATAGACATCGAAGGCCAGGCCGAGGGTGTCGCGCGCGGTGCGCGGCCCGAAGAACGGCAGAACGACATAGGCGCCATCCGACATGCCCCAGCGGCCGAAAGTCTGGCCGACATCCTCCACATGCTTTTCCATGCCCATGGAACTGGCGACATCGATGAGGCCAAGAAAGCCCACGGTCGTATTGACGATCACGCGCCCCGCATCGGACGCTGCCTGGGCAGGCTTGCCCTGGAGCAGATTGTTCACTCCAATCATGAGGTCAGCGATGTTCGAGAAAAAGTTGGCTATGCCCGTCTGGATCGGCTGCGGCAGCACGGTCTCGTAGCCCGTCGCAACAGGCTTGATGATGACCTTGTCGAGCCCCTCGTTGAAACCGAACATGGCGCGGTTGAAGCCTTCGATCGGATCCTTCGGGTTTCCGCTCGTGGCACACCCGCCGAGCAGGGCCGCCGCAACTGTAATCAACGCCAGCCTGCTGATTTTACTGATATAAGTCGCTCTCATTGAGGTGCCTTTCTTGTTCTATCCTACTGCACTAACGTCACTTATTTTCACTTCCTTCAGCCGCCTTGTTGAAGAGGAACTGGCCTACCAGATCCTCCAGCACCATCGCGGACTCCGTCTTCTTGATAACCTCGCCCGGCTTGATCAATTCCGTATCGCCGCCTACCGCCAGGCCGATGTACTGTTCGCCCAGCAATCCCGACGTCCGAATCTTGGCGAACGTGTCGCGGGGAAACTTGAACTGGCTGGCAATGTTCATCGTCACCACCGCCTCGTAACGGTCCGCGTCGAGCCGAATGTCGCCAACCCGCCCCACCACGACCCCGGCACTTTTCACCGGGGCACGCACCTTCAGGCCACCGATGTTATCAAAATTTGCTTTGAGTACATAGGTTTCCCCCGTACTGGTGGCGGCCAGATTACCCACTTTGAGGCCTAAAAACAACAGTGCCCCCAAACCGATGGCCACAAACACCCCTACCCACAGATCCAAAGTCATACGGTTCATCACACACCCCGGAACATGAATGCCGTCAGTATAAAGTCGGCGGCAAGAATGGCTAGCGAGGAAGTCACCACGGTACGCGTCGTCGCGCCCGACACGCCTTCCGCGGTGGGCTCGGAATCATAGCCCTCGAAAACGGCAATCCAGGTGACCAGAATGCCGAAAACCACGCTCTTGATGACGCCGTTCACGATGTCCTCGCGGAAATCGACCGACGCCTGCATCTGCGACCAGAAAGAGCCCTCATCCACGCCGATCAGCACCACGCCGACGAGGTAGCCGCCAAAGATGCCCATGGCGGAAAACAGCGCCGCCAGCAACGGCATTGAAATCACCCCGGCCCAGAAGCGCGGCGCGACGACCCGGGCGATCGGATTGACTGCCATCATCTCCATCGCCGAGAGTTGCTCCGTGGCTTTCATGAGACCGATTTCGGCGGTAATGGCGGAGCCGGCACGGCTGGCGAACAGCAGGGCCGACACGACCGGCCCCAGTTCGCGCACCAGCGACAGGGCGACCAGGATGCCCAGCGCCTCGCTCGAACCGTAACGTTGCAGCGTATCGTAGCCCTGCAGACCCAGCACCATGCCGACGAACAGGCCGGACACCAGAATGATGATGAGCGACAACACTCCAGTGAAATAGATCTCGCGGATGGTGAGGAAGAAGCGGCGGAAGCTGGTGCCGGAATAAAGCAGCGTGGCCAGCAGGAAGCGGCTGGCGAAGCCCAGGCGCCAGATGCGGCTGGTCACGCGGCGGCCGAGGCCGCGCAGGATGGATGCGGTGCTATCAAGCATGCGCCGCTCCGTAAATCTGCTCCTCGTAGGGTGTCGACGGATACTGGAATGGCACCGGGCCATCCATCTCGCCCCAGACGAACTGGTGTACATAGGCCTTGTCCGATGCCCGGATCTCGTCGGGCGTGCCCTCCGCCACCACCTTGCCGTCCGCCATGAAATAGACGTAATCGACGATCTGCAGGGATTCCTGCACATCGTGGGTCACGATGATGGAACTGCCGCCCAGCGCATCATTGAGCTGACGGATCAACTGCCCGATGACACCCATCGTGATCGGGTCGAGTCCAGTAAAGGGCTCGTCGTACATCATCAGCATCGGATCGAGCGTGATGGCCCGCGCCAGCGCGACGCGGCGCGCCATGCCGCCCGACAGTTCGGAAGGCATCAGATTCCGCGCCCCGCGCAGTCCGACCGCATTCAGTTTCAGCAGCACCAGGTCGCGGATCATCCCCTCGGACAGATTGGTATGCTCGCGCATCTGGAAGGCGACATTGTCGAACACCGACATATCCGTAAACAGGGCGCCGAACTGGAACAGCATGCCCATGCGCCTGCGCATCGCATACAGGCCGTCGGCATCCAGTTCATGGATGACCTGCCCGTCGAATCGCACTTCGCCATGGGTCGGCCGAAGCTGCCCGCCGATCAGGCGCAGGGTGGTCGTCTTGCCGCAGCCGCTCTGGCCCATGATGGCCACCACCTTGCCGCGCGGGATCGTCATATTGATGCCCGTCAGGACCGGCCGGCGGTCATAGGTGAAATTCAGATCGCTGATCTTGACGAGGGGCTCGTTGGGCACGAAGTCTGGAATCCGCTGGTTTTCACGATGGCGGGCATTCTATCAGAGCCGCCGCCCGGCCATGATAACGGCCTGTTCGCCGCCGAGCCGTGAATTCCGTCACGCCGTCATCTTCATAGGTTGCCGGGAGCGGCTCTGATATAGTTAATGCATAGTCACAAGCGACGGATACAAAACAAGCGCGCCTGCATGACCCGCCCTGAATCCCGCAAGCCTTCCCTGCTGATCGTCGATGACGACCCGCTCATCGTCGACACCCTGGCGTTCTTCCTCAGCCGCGAATTCACGATCAGCACCGCCGGCTCCCGTGCCGACTGCATCGCCCTGCTGCGCAGCCAGGGTGGGGCGCCCCAGTTGGCCCTTGTCGACCTTGGCCTGCCGCCACTGCCACACCAGCCCGACGAGGGATTCGCCCTCATCTCCGACCTCCTCGCCCACTCCCCGAACATCAAGATCGTCGTGCTTTCGGGCCAGAACGACGAGGCCAACGCACGCCACGCCCGTGCGCTCGGCGCGACGGAATTCGTCGCCAAGCCGGCCGATCCGGAGGGGCTGCGGCAGACACTTCACCGCATTCTCGCCTATCAGTCGGCGGAACTGGCTGCCCAGCCGTCCGTCGCGGAGGATCCGTGCGGGCTGCTCGGCAACAGCGTGTCCATGCAGAAGCTTCGCGCGCAGATCAGCCAATATGGAGACTCGCCCTTCCCCGTGCTGATCGAAGGCGAATCCGGCAGCGGCAAGGAAATCGTCGCCAGTTGCTGCCTGCATCGCCTGACATCGCGCCGCGACAAACCTTATTTTGCCCTCAATTGCGCCGCCATTTCGCCGACTCTGGTCGAGCCCACCCTGTTCGGCTATGCCAAGGGCGCGTTTACCGGCGCCACCCAGGCCAAGTCGGGCTATTTCGAGGATGCCGAGGACGGCACGCTGTTTCTCGATGAGATCGGCGAACTGCCGCTGGAACTGCAGCCCAAGCTGCTGCGCGTACTGGAAAACGGCGAGTTCCAGCGCGTCGGCGAAACCCAGCAGCGCGTCAGCCGCGCCCGCGTCATCGCTGCAACCAACCGGGACCTGCGCAAGGAAGTGCGCGAGGGCCGTTTCCGCGCCGACCTGTACCATCGCCTGTCCGTCTTCACGATCAATGTGCCGCCTCTGCGCGAAATGGGCGACGACAAGGTGCTGCTGCTGCGCCATTACCGCGCATTCTATGCCGGCCAGGCCCAGCAGTTGCCGTTCGACCTCTCCGATGAAGCGCTGACGCGCTGGCAGGACTATGGCTTCCCAGGCAATGTGCGCGAGTTGCGCAACATCGTCATCCGCCTGGCCACCAAGTACCCTGGCCGGCAGGTCGGTTTCGCCGAACTCGAAGACGAACTGGACACCGGGACGGAGGATGTTCCGTCCACGTGGCTGCCGCCTCAGGATGTCGGCGAATTGTCCGAAATCGCGCTGCGACAGCTGCAGCAGCGCGGCCAGTTCAACCTGGAGGACACCCTGCTGCGCTGGGAGCAGGGCTATATCCAGGCAGCGCTAAAATTGACGCACGGCAACGTCAGTCAGGCGGCCCGGTTGCTGGGGGTCAACCGCACGACGCTGTACAACCGGATGGAAGTCCTGGAACGTGACCTGGGAGCCCCTTCAAGCACGGCTTAATAAGGAAGTGATCTCCGCACATGTACCTTGAACATTTTGGTCTGACCGAAGCGCCGTTCCGCATCACGCCCCATACGGATTTCTTTTTCGAGGGCGCCAATCGCGGCGCCACGCTCGAAGCGCTGCTCTACGCCATCACCCACGACGAAGGCATCGTCAAGGTGAGCGGCGAAGTCGGCAGCGGCAAGACCATGCTGTGCCGTGTCCTGATGGAACGCCTGCCGCAGAACGTGGAGACGATCCACCTGGCCAATCCCTCGCTTTCGCGCGACGAGATTCTGTTCGCGCTCGCCGACGAGCTGCGCATCAACCTTGCCACCAATCGCGTTAACGCCGTGCTGCGCGCCCTGCAGGAGCATCTCATCGAACTCTATGCCAATGGCCGCCAGGTCGTGGTCCTGATCGACGAGGCACATGCCATGCCGGCGGAGACCCTGGAAGAAATCCGTCTGCTCTCCAACCTCGAATCGAACCGCCACAAGCTGCTGCAGATCGTCCTGTTCGGGCAGCCCGAATTGAACGATATCCTCCGCCGTACCGAGATGCGCCAGCTCAAGGAACGCATCACGCACAATTTCTCGCTCGAACCGCTGGTGCGGTCGGATGTCGCCCAATACATCAGCTTCCGCATGCGTGCCGCAGGCTACAAGGGGCCCGACGTGTTCTCCCCCGCCGCGCTCAAGCGCATCGCCGGCGCATCGCTCGGCCTGACCCGGCGCATCAACATCCTGTGCGACAAGGCGCTGCTCGCCGCCTTCGCCGGCAACACCCATCTGATCACCGCCTCCCACGTCAATGCGGCGATTCGCGACGCGGAATTCCGCGGCGCCTCCTTCCCCCGATATGGGCTCTGGCTGGGCGCGTCGATTGCCGCCATCGTCGTCGCCGCCGGGGGCATGGCCTATTTCCAGTTCAATGAACCTCATGCCGAAGGAGCCGCGGTTGCGCCTGCATCATCTGCACCTTCTGCGACTTCTGCACCGCCTGCGTCACCTGCGCCACTCGCCGCCCCCGTCCAGGAATCGGGGCAGCCTGTCCAGGCGAACCGGCCCCCCGCCGAATCCGGCGAAACAAGTGCTGCTACCGCAACACCCTCGGCTGCGGTGCCGGCGCCCCCGGCCACGCCCGCCGAGGCCGCTCCAGTCGTTGCGGCCGAAAAAATTGCGGTGCCGGATCAGGTTCCAGCGCCCCCGGCATCTCGTCAAAAGGATCCCGCCATGGGCCCGAAGACCCGGCAACGCCTTGACGACACCCGGAAGTGGCTCGATGCCGCGGACGACAGGCGCTGGTTCATTCAGCTCCTGAGCACGGACGCCGCCAGCGCCATGCATGTCGAGGGATTCCTTGCCAGCGCTTCCAGGCTGGCTGACCCCGATGCAATACGGGTGTATAAAGTCGAAAGAAAAGAGGGGGATCGGCTGGGCGTCATCTATGGCGATTATCCGTCCCGCGCCGAGGCCAGCCTGGCTTTGCAGCAATTGCCGCCTGCCCTCAAGGCATACGGTCCCTATCCTCGCCAGGTCCGCCGCCTGAAGAACTGAAAAGCAAATAATGCGGAACTTATAGAACAATCAAATCAGGTAGTTGCAAATTAATGTTAATGTGCTATGCTCAGAACGCCCGACCTCTCAAATGAGGCGCTAACCCGTGGCTCGCCATGACAGCTAGAACGACGACGATTGCATCACTGCTGAGTGCGACTTTCCTGGCGGCATGCACCGCGCCCCAGGTGAAGCCTCCATCGAGCGGACACATCAACGCGGACAGCGCCCCGCCGGCCGCAAAATCGAACATCCCCTCTCCCGTGCAGCAGTCCGTGACCTTGCCCGCCCCGAAAGCGGCCGCCAAGGCCGAAACCTACAGCGTCGTGGTCAAGGACGTGCGCGTGCAGGAACTGCTCTTCGCGCTCGCACGCGACGCCAAGCTGAATGTGGACATCCATCCCGGCATCAGCGGCACCGTGACGCTCAACGCCATCGACCAGACCCTGCCGCAGTTGCTCAATCGCATTGCCAAGCAGACCGACATGCGCTTCCAGCTCGACGGCCCCAATCTGGTGGTGATGCCGGATACGCCCTATCTGCGTATCTACAAGGTGGATTACGTCAACATGACGCGCGACACTACCGGCAACGTTGCCATCAATACTCAGATCGCCTCAATCAGTCCAACGGCAGCCGGCGCTGGCGCTGGTGCTGCGGCCGGGGGTACCAGTGGAAACGTTTCCTCCACAAAAGTGGATAACGTCGCAAAAAATAATTTTTGGAAAACTTTGCAAGACAACATTAAGGACATCCTGCGCGAAGAAGACAAAACTCTTTGGGAAGTAAAGTGCGAATCAAAAGCATCTTCTGAAGGTAGCTTGAGTGGGGCAGCATCGGGCACTGGTGCTAGCACAACAGTAGTACCCGCGATAGGTCCTGCCGTTTCTTCCTCAGGACCAGGCAACACAAGTGGCCAGGCGTCACGGAGTGATTCAGCTGGGAAGCAAGATCAATGTGGAAAGTTTCAGGAAAAGGCCTCGGTAATTGCTAATCCCGAAACCGGGATCATAAGCATTCGCGCCAGCTCCCGACAACACGAGAAAATACAAGGCTTTATCGATCAGATTCAGTCCTCGGCGCGACGCCAAGTGCTGATTGAGGCCACCATCGTCGAGGTTCGCCTGAATCAGAACTATCAGCAGGGCATCGACTGGCAGTATTTCAACCAGGGTGCCGCCGGACGTGCAATCGGGCAGGGCGGCACGACGCGTACATTCAGCGTCAACCCGACCACCGGCGCATTCGAAGCAACGACGACCACGTCGACCTTGCCCTCGGCGATCGGAAACACCTTGTTCAGCCTGGCCTTCCGCCGTGGCGATTTTCTCACCGCCATCAAGCTGCTGGAGAATTTCGGCACACTGAAGGTGTTGTCCAGCCCGAAGCTGTCGGTGCTCAACAACCAGACGGCCATCCTCAAGGTGGTCGACAATTTCGTTTATTTCCAGGTCAAGTCCGACACCAGCCAGGGCCAGACGAGCACGCTCACCAACCTCACCACCACGCCGCAGTCGGTCTCGGTTGGCTTGGTGATGAGCGTGACGCCGCAGATCAGTGAAAGCAACTCGGTTATGCTGAACGTGCGGCCGACCATCTCGCGCATCACCGGCACCAAGCGTGATCCACACCCATCCCTTGTAATTCCGAACCTGGTGCCGGAAATCCAGACACGGGAAATGGAATCTCTGATGTGGGTCAATAACGGCGATATCGCCGTGCTGGGCGGCCTCATGCAGGATGTAACAAACAATACCGATGATGCGGTACCCGGCGTCTCGAAAATCCCGATCCTCGGCAACATTTTTACCTACCGCAACGACACCACCACCAAGACCGAACTGGTCATCTTCCTGCGACCGACCGTCGTCAAAGAGGCGAATATCCACGGCGACTACAGCAGCTTCCGCCGCAATCTGCCGCGCGACGACTTCTTCGAGAACAAGAACGGCCTGCAGCCGGTGCCCGAGTGGAACGTGGGAGGCACCCCGCAGTGAGCCTGCTCATGGACGCGCTGAAGAAGGCCGAAGAGGCCAAGCGCCAGTCCGAGGCGGCGGCGAAAATCGAGCCGCGCGAGAGCCCTCCGGCAGGCGGCGCTTCAACTGAAGCCGATTCACGCGGGCTGCCCGAACTGCCCTCGCGCCTGGAACTGCTCGACCACGAATTCCACACGCCCCCCGCCGCCAAGCCCGAACCCGCTGCAACACCTGCGCCGGCTGCCCAACCGGCAAGACAGGCGGCTGACGCCCAGAAGCGCGAGCGCGCTGCCGCACAGAACGTATTCGAGGCCAAGCAGCCGGCACAGAACCGCAATTTCCTGATCGTCGGCGGTGTAGCTACCTTGATCGCCGCCATCGGCATCGGCGGGTGGTTCTGGTGGCAGATGCAGCCCAAGGGCGGAATCGGCTCCTCCCCGGCCACCGCCCGCACCGCACCGATGGCAGCCGCACCCATTGCCTCAGCGCCTGCGGCAGCGCCAGTCCCGATTGCGCCGGCCGCAGCCGTCCCGGCCGCGCCGGCAGGGTCCGCACCCGCCCCGACCGATGAAAAGCCCGCCGCCGTCTCCTCGGCGCTGACTTTCGCCGAAAAGCCCGCTGCATCGAAGCCCGTGCCCGCCGCGGCGCCGCCGCTCGCGCCGGAACCCGAAAGCCCCATTCGCATCACCACGTCACGCCTCAAAGTAAACCCGCAAGTCGCCAGCGCCTACCAGGCTTTCCAGTCCGGCGATCTGGCCGCCGCGCAACGCGACTATCAGCAGGTGCTGAAGAGCGAACCGAAGAACATCAACGCCCTGCACGGACTGGCCGCCATCAGCCTGCGCCAGGGGCAGTACGAAGCGGCGGAAAACTTGTATCTGCACATCCTCGAAGCCGATCCCAAGGACAGCGCAGCGCAGGCCGGCCTGATCGGCCTGAAGGGCCAGGTCGATCCGATACAGTCGGAAAGCCGGCTTAAAAACCTGCTCGCCGGCCAGCCGGATTCTCCGACCCTGAATTTCGCCCTGGGCAACCTCTATGCCCAGCAGGGCCGCTGGAACGATGCCCAGCAGGCCTACTTCCGCGCCTATACCAGCGACAGCGAGAACCCGGACTACCAGTTCAACCTGGCAGTCAGCCTGGACCAGTTGCGCCAACCCAGGCTCGCATTGCAGTATTATCAAGGGGCGCTTGCTGCGGCCACCCAGCGCCCGGCTGCCTTCGACAGAAACCAGGTCGCTGGCCGCGTCAGCGACCTGCAAAAATAACTCAGCGCCCGACCGGCGCCATGGAGATGAATTCACCCGCACCGCATCGACGGCCGCTCGGCCAGATACTGATCGCGCAGGGGGTCATCAGCGAAGACCAGTTGCGCATCGCGCTGCTGGAGCAGATGAAATCCAACCAGCCGGTCGGCAAGCTGCTGGTCAGCCTGGGTTTCATCTCCGAGGCGACGCTGCGCGACGCCCTGGGCGAGAGCCTCGGCAAGAAAAGCATCGACCTCTCGCACGCCATCATCGATCCTTCGGCGTTGCGCCTCGTGCCGCAGGAACTCGCCAAGCGGCACCGCCTGCTGCCGCTGGACTACGACCGCGCCAAGCACCACATGACGGTGGCAATAGCCGACGTCAACGACATTGTCGCGCTGGACAAGCTGCGCTCGCTCACCCATGACGACCTGCAGATCGATACCGTGCTGGCGGGCGAATCCGAAATCGCGCGCGCCATCGACCAGTATTACGGGCACGAGCTGTCGATCGACGGCATCCTGCATGAGATCGAGACCGGCGAGATCGACTGGCGCAGCCTCGCCGCCTCCAGCGACGAGTACAGCCAGCCGGTGGTGCGCCTCATCGACGCCATCCTCACCGACTCCGTCAAGCGCGACGCCTCCGACGTGCACTTCGAGCCGGAACAGAACTTCCTGCGCATCCGCTACCGCATCGACGGCCTGTTGCGGCAGATCCGCGCCCTGCACAAGTCCTATTGGCCCGCCATGGCGGTGCGCATCAAGGTGATGAGCAACATGAACATCGCCGAAACACGCGCACCTCAGGACGGCCGCATCTCGCTCAACATCAGCGGCCGGCTGGTGGATTTTCGCGTCTCGGCGCAGCCGACCATCCACGGCGAGAACGTCGTGCTGCGCATCCTCGACCGGCAGAAAGGCATCGTGCCGCTCGACCGGGTCGGCCTCGACGACGCCCAGCTCGACCAGCTCAAGCTCATGATCGCCCGTCCGGAAGGCATCATCCTCGTCACGGGACCGACCGGCAGCGGCAAGACCACCACGCTCTACTCGGTGCTCAACCACATCAACGAGGAAGGCATCAACATCATGACCCTGGAGGATCCGGTCGAGTACCCGATGTCGATGATCCGCCAGACTTCCGTGGCGGAAGCCGCCAAGCTGGATTTCGCCAACGGCGTGCGTTCGATGATGCGCCAGGACCCGGATGTCATTCTCGTCGGCGAGATCCGCGACGCCGATACCGCCGAGATGGCCTTCCGCGCCGCCATGACCGGCCATCAGGTGTACTCCACCCTGCACACCAACTCGTCCATCGGCGCGATCCCGCGCCTGCTCGATATCGGCGTGCTGCCTGACATCATGGCCGGCAATATCATCGGCGTCGTCGCCCAGCGCCTGGTGCGCAAGCTCTGCCCGCACTGCAAAAAACCCTATCGCCCCGAGCCGCACGAAACCCGCCTCCTCGGGCTGGCCGACGATGCGCCGCCGCCCACGCTGTATCGCGCCAGCGGCTGCGAGCACTGCGAATACCAGGGCTATCGCGGTCGCCAGGCCATCATGGAACTGCTGCGCATGGATGCCGACCTCGACGAGCTCGTGGCGCGCAGGGCCACCATGCGCGAAGTGAAGCAAGCCGCCCTCGCCAAGGGCTTCCGCAGCCTGGCGGAGGACGGCCTGCGCCGGGTGCGCGAAGGCTCCACCTCGCTGGAGGAAGTGGGCCGGGTGGTCGACCTGACGGAGCGGATGTAGCGTGTCGCTGTTCACCTACAAGGCCATGAATGAAGGCGGCCGCGTCGTACACGGCCAGCTCGACGCCATCAACCTGGTCGACCTCGAGATGCGCCTCAAGCGCATGGACCTCGACTTCATCAACGGCAACGAAGTCCGCCAGGGCGGGCTCTTCCGCGGCGGCAAAATCCCGAAGCCCGAGCTGATCAACTTCTGTTTCCACATGGAGCAGCTCACCCGAGCCGGCGTGCCGATCCTGGAAGGCCTGACCGACTTGCGCGACAGCATCTACCACCCGCGCTTTCGCGAGGTGATCACCAGCATGATCGAATCCATCGAGGGCGGCCGCACGCTCTCGCAGGCGATGACCGAACACCCGAAGGTCTTCGACAAGGTCTTCAGCAGCCTGATCCTGGCCGGCGAGAACACCGGCAACCTGCCGGCCGTTCTGAAGAGCCTCAACGAATCCCTCAAATGGGAGGACGAACTGTCCTCCCACACCAAGAAGCTGTTCATGTACCCGGCCTTCGTCGGCACCATCGTCCTCGGCGTCACCTTCTTCCTCATGGTCTATCTGGTGCCGCAGATGGCCGGCTTCATCAAGAACATGGGTCAGGACATGCCAACGCAGACGCGCGTGCTGCTCGCCACCTCGGCGATCGTCCAGCAGTACTGGTACCTCTTCATGGCGGTTCCGGTCATCATTGCCCTTGCCGTCAAGGTGGGCGTCGATACCAATCCGGCCTTCCGCCACCGTTTCGACGAGTTCAAGCTGGCGCTGCCCGTTGTCGGCCCCATCCTGCGCAAGATCATCCTGTCCCGCTTCGCCAGCGTCTTCGCCATGATGTACGCCTCGGGCATCGCCATCATCGACTCGATCCGCTCCACCGAGGACGTCGTCGGCAACGTCGTCATCCAGGACGGTCTCAAGCGGGCCGGCCAACTGATCGGCGAGGGCCAGAATGTAACGGTGGCCTTCCAGAGCATCGGCCTCTTCCCGCCGCTGGTCATCCGCATGCTGCGCGTGGGCGAAAACACCGGCGCACTCGACACCGCGCTGCTCAACGTCGCCTACTTCTACAACCGCGACGTCAAGGAATCCATCGAGAAGGTCCAGGCCATGATCGAGCCGGCGATGACCCTCATCCTCGGCACCATCCTCGGCTGGGTCATGCTCTCGGTGCTCGGCCCGATTTACGACGTCATCACCAAATTGAAGATCTGATGCCACAGCAACGCCTGCTCTACCTGGATATCGACCGCCTCAGCGCATGGCAGTGGCACGGCGGCACGCTGCGCGAGGAGGGGCAATTCCCGCACGACGAGGCGGGCGTAGCCGCCTTCTCCGAATACCTTGCCCGGCACCGCGGCAGCATGTACCACTTGCTTGCCGACGTTTCGGAAGAGGGCTTCCAGATCGAGACGCTGCCCTATACGCAGGGCGCCGACCGCAACGCCCTGCTGGCACGCAAGCTGGGCCAGTATTTCTTCGGCTCGCCGCTGTCGGCCGCCCTGTCCTACGGTCGCGAAAAAACCGGCCGTCGCGACGAAAAATTCCTGCTGACCGCCCTGACGCGACCGCAGACCTTCGAGCCCTGGCTCGCCGCCCTGCGAAATGCCGAAGCCCAACTGGCAGGTGTCTATTCATTGCCCCTGCTCGGCGCCACGCTGCTCGCCAAGCTCTCGCCCGCCCGCGAGCGCTGCCTGCTCGTCACCATCACGCGCGGCGGCATCCGGCAAAGCTTCTTCGAGAACGGCCAGCTCAAATTCAGCCGCCTGACCATGATGACGGCCACCGGCACCGCGGAAATCGCCGCAAGCTGCGCCGCCGAAGCCGCAAAAATCCATCAGTACCTTCTCGGCCAGCGCCTGCTGGCGCGCGGCGTTCCCCTGCCCGTCATCGCCCTGGTGCATCCGGCCCAGACCGGCACCTTCCTCGAGTTCTGCAAGAACATGGAGGAACTGCAGGTCACGCTCGTCGATCTGCACGCCGCCTGCAAGACTTTCAAGCTGAAGACCCTGCCGCAGGATTCCCGCTGCGAATCGCTGCATCTCCACCTGCTTGCACAGAATCCGCCCAGCGTGCAATTCGCTCCGCCGCCGGAACGCCGCTTTTACCGGCTCTGGCAGATGCGGTCCTGGCTGCTCAAGGGCGGCGCACTCGCCCTGCTCGGCTGCCTGATCTTCGCCGGGCGCGAGATGGCGGGCGTCATGGAGTCCCGCTCCGCCACCGACGATCTGCTGCAGCAGACCGAAGCGGACATGCGGAAGTACCAGGCCATTCAGGAAACCTTTCCGCCGATGCCCACCAGCACGGACAACCTGCGCGCGGTCATCAACCGCTTCGACGACCTGGAAAAACGCAGCGCCCGTATCGAGCCGCTCTACGTCCTCATCAGCCAGGCGCTGGAAGCCACCCCGCGCATCGACATCGAGCGTATCCAGTGGCAACTCAGCGCCAATCCGGACGAGGGGCTGAAGGCCCAGTCCGATCTGCGCCAGGCATCTCCCGCCGCGCCCCCCTCATCGGCGCCACCGGCCGCCGGCAACGCGATGAACGAGGTCGCCATCGTCCATGGCCTGCTGCCGGCATCGATGGCCACCGACCAGCGCGGCCAGTTGGAATCGGTGAACGCCTTCGCCGAGGCCCTGCGCAAGAATCCCTCCCTGAAGGTCGCCATTCAGCGCATGCCCTTCGATGTGGAATCGGGCAAATCGCTCAAGAGCTCGAGCGAGACCGGGCAGGCGGCCGCCCAACTAAAGTTCGTCATTCACCTCAGCAGGAAGCTGTGACATGGCAACCACGCTCACAAAGGACGATTTCCGGCGCATCCGCCTGAGCCTGGCGGCGGCCATCATCATGGTCATCGCGGGCGGCGGCATCGTGTATGCCTCGATGCAACTCCATCAGGCGGAGAAGAAGCACAAGGCCGCGGCGCAGGCCAAGCACATGGACAACAAGGGAAAACTCTCGCGCGCCCGCGACGAGGAGATGGAGATCAAGAAGAAGATCGCCCGCTACAACGAACTGTCCAGCCGCGGAATATTCGGCGACGAGAATCGCCTCGACTGGATCGAACTGATTCGCCGGATCAAGGAAACGCGCAAGCTGATCGACATCCAGTACGAAATCGCGCCGCAACTGGTGCTGGACGCCGCCATCCTGCCCGGCAGCAGCGGCAGCTACGTGTTTCTCGCCAGCCCGATGCAACTGCGAATGAAGCTGCTGCACGAGGACGACCTGCTCAACTTCCTGGCCGACCTGCGCGAATCCGCGCACGCCTACATACGCGTACGCCGCTGCGAGGTGGAGCGCCTGCCGAGAACCACCGGCGAAAGCCGTGGCATCCAGCCCCAGTTGAGCGCCGACTGCACACTCGACTGGATCACCGTCCGCGAGAGGAAGGCCGCATGACGAACCTTTTTGCCGCCGATGCGATGCGCCCCCTCTTTTCATCCCCGCGAAGCGTGTCCCCGCATGCTCGAAGCGGAGGGCGGGAGTCCGGCAACCGGCTTGCCTGGGTCGTCGCCGCCGTTTTTCTGCTGCTTTCCACCTCTGCCCTGCCCGCTGCGGACGAGCCCTTGGGCAGGCTGTTCTTCACGCCGGAGCGCCGCGCCGCGCTGGAGCGCCAGCGCCAGCTCAACATCCAGGAAACTCAGCAGGTCATCGAGGGCGCCACGCTCACCGTGTCCGGCGTCGTCAAGCGCAGCAGCGGCAAGACGACCACCTGGGTCAACGGCACGCCGCAGGACGACATGAATGCCGCCACCGGCGTGCGCGTCGAGATCGACCGCACGAATCCGGCCAGGACCACCGTCGTCGCCGGCGAGGAATCCCCCGCCTCCCTGAAGGTCGGCGAAGCCATCAACCGCGCCACGCGCGAGACCACCAGCGGCGTGGGCGACGGGCGCATCACCGTCAAGCGCGAAAGCGCCCGGACGAAGTAGGCCGCGTCGCCCGGCCTGCCATCCCATGCGCACGGGAGAAAAGTCAGTCCCTGAAGTACGGCGAAACGAAGTTGCCGCGCATCGCCAGCGCGGTGCCGCACTGATGATCTTCCTGCTCCTGCTGGTGATGGCCGGGCTCACCTACTTCGTCAGAAATTTAACGCCAGAAGGCATCGAAGCCAGGCGCACGCAGCAGGGCCAGGAATCGCTCACGCGAGCCCGGGAGGCCCTGATCGGCTACGCGCTGAGATACCGCGAAGCACAGCTCGCGCAGGGACAGCCCGGCCAGATGTATGGTTACCTTCCCCTGCCGGATCTGGGCACCACGCGCAACAACAACGCGGGCTGTCTCGTCGAGGGTTGCGACGCCGCCAACTTCGCCGGCAATGCCCCCAATGCGACGGTGATCGGCCGGCTTCCCTGGAATACGCTCGGCATCGAACCGCTGCGCGACGGCCATGGGGAATGCCTCTGGTACGTCGTGTCCGGCAGCCATCAGCGCATCCAGCAGGCGGTGCCGATGAACTGGGACAGCCTCGGCCACCTCGACGTCGTCGTCGCCAACGGCGCGGCGGCGCTGGCGTCGGCGCTCGCCGGCGCCCATGACCGACCGGTGGTGGTGATCTTCGCCCCTGGCCCGCCCTTGCCCGGACAGGATCGCGCACCCGCCGGCGCCGACGACGTGACGCGGTGCGGCGGAAATTACAATGTCGCCAACTACCTTGATCCCGCTTCCGCCGCGGCGCTGGGCGGCGTCACCAATTATCTTGCGGGAACGAACAATGCCAGCGCCGTCACCGACCCGAACACTCCCAAGGCGCTTTCCCTCCAGGGCCACGTGTTCGCGTCGGGCGGGAATTTTCTCCCGAACGCCTGCCAGGGCGGGAACTGCGATCTCGTCGCCAACGACATCGGCCTGCCACTCACCGGCGACATGCTGTTCGGCGCCCTGCGCAAGAACGCCTATTTCCGCACCGACATCAACGCGATGCTCGATCGCATGACCAATTGCCTGCGCGACAATTTCGTCGCAGGCGGCTTTGTTCCCACGGGCATCAGCGGCTTCACGCCGCCCGCGGACAAGAGCGCCGGCCGCATCCCCTACACCGCTCCGGGCAATGCCTGTTTCGATGCCAGCCAGCAGCCGCTCGGCTACTACGACCATTACCGGGAAATGATCTTCGTCGCCAAGCCGAACTCGGGCAACTTCACTGTCAACAACGACGCCAGCTGTGCAGGCGTTCTCCTCTTCGCCGGCCAGCGGGATGGAGCGCAACAGCGCGTCACGACGGCGCAGAAGGACGCGCCCGCCAACTACCTCGAAGCCGCCAACCTGGCAAGTTTCACCGGCGTCGGCACCACTTTCGGCAGCGTCGGCGGCCCCACGCTGTTCGACCGCTCGCCGCCGCAGGCGGCAGCGCAGGACATTGCGCGCTGCATCCCGAGCGGCGGCAGCTTCACCCCAGTCACCTCGCCCGCCCTCCTCCCGGCGCAACAGCTCGTCGCCTACGATGCCGCCACCCGCGTGCTCACTCTCGGCCGGCAGGACGTCACCACCGGCTTCGGTTTCGACGCCGACGCACTGTTCGGCTGTGCCTGGTTCAACGACAGCCGCCTGCTTGGCGGCGGGCTGCGCAGCTATTTCAAGCTCCAGTTCAGGGTGGTCGGCACCAACGTCGGATTCAACGGCTTCGTGTTCACCCTGGCTGACGGGCGGAGGAACAACCTGCTGGCCTGCGGCGCCGGCAGCAGCCACCTCGGATATTCGGGCAACAACGGTGTTACGCCGAAGATCAACTTTCCCAAGCTCGGCGTCGAGTTCGACCAGAGCCGCAATGCCGGATACAGCGAACCGGCGGATTTGAGCGCATCCACACCCGGACGCAACGACCCCTGCCTGGTGTCGTCCTGCGGAGCCGTGCCGGCCTACCCCGCATCGAGCCACGCTGCCATCGTGTACTGGGGCCACGAGACGGCCAATGTCACCGACGGCGTGGCGCGGCCGGACGACGACGACAATGCGCATGGATTTCCCACGGCGCTCAGCCTGCCCGGCGTGCCGCGCCCGCCGCGCAGCCATGCCGATCACGCCACGGAGAGCGGCATCAAGCCGATCAACCTGCGCGGCGTGAATCCTTCCACCGGCAACATCGAGAATGGCTACGACAGCAGGCTCTATCATGTCCGCGTCGAGGCGACGCCGACGCGCAACGTGAATGCAGACCCCGCGCTCAGCAGCACCAGCCTGCGCACCGAGGCGTGGATTGAGTGGGATCCCTCCCTCTCCAACCAGCTCGCCGCGATCAAGAACACCACGCGACCGATGAGCCTGCTCTACCCGGCCTATGCCGCCACCCTCAGCGACACGGCGATCCTGTACGATGTGCCCGACGGCGACTGCAGCGTAACCGGCTGCCCGGCCTGCAAGGCGGCCACCAACACCTGCTACTGGCCGGCGCTGGAGCGGGTGCAGCTCGGCTTCACCGGCTCGCAGCGTACATCGGACCAACAAGTGGAAATTTCGGACTTCTTCACGACATGGCTGCCCTGAAAAGAATCGCCGTGCCGCAGCGACTGACTTTTGCCCGCGGCTTCACCCTCACCGAGATGGCGGTGGTGCTGGTGATCGTAGGCCTGCTCATCGCCGGCCTGGTGATACCCTTTTCCGTGCAACAGGACATCAGGGCGCGCCAGGAAACCGAGAAGCGGCTCGCCGACATCCGCGAGGCCCTCCTCGGGTTCGCCTCCGCCAATGGCCGCCTGCCTTGCCCGGCCACCGCCGGCAGCAACGGGCTGGAAGATCCGCTCGGCGGCGGCGTATGCACATCGGCGCACGGCGGCTTTCTGCCTGCCGGCACGCTGGGCGTGGCGCCGGTCAACATTGGCGGGTTCGCCGTCGACGCCTGGAACCTACCGATACGCTATGCCGTCACCAGCGCCAACGCCAGCGCCTTCACGACAGCCAACGGCATGCGCGCGACGACCCTCACCGTGCTCGCGCCCGACCTCCAGGTCTGCCCGGGGCTGGTGGCCAACCCCGTCACCAATGCCGGCGCGGCCAACGCCACCTGCGTCGGGAACTCCCTGAGCACGACCGCCGTGGCGGTGGTCTTCTCACTCGGCAGGAACGGCGGCACCGGCGGCGCTGGCGTCGACGAGTCGCACAACCCGAATCCGAATTCGGCCGTTGCGGCCGACCGCGCCTTCATCAGCCACCTGGAAACGCCCTCGTCCGCGCCACAAGGCGAGTTCGACGATGTCGTCATCTGGCTTTCCCCCAATATCCTCTACAACCGCCTGATCGCCACCGGACAGTTGCCCTGAACGTCCCCGGTGGCGTTCTATGCCGGCATCCTTGCCAGCACGGCCTATTCCTGAGAAACTTCAACAAAGAACGGGGACAGTCCCCGCACCAACCCTATCGGAGACCCGCATGACGGGTGGCTCACCCAGCCTCCTCGAGCGCCTGCGCACAGCCGGCATCGATCCCAGCGACAGCGAAGAGTTGCGGCTGAACAAGTCGCTGCTGATGTTCGCCACGGGTCTGGCCAGCGTTGCCTCGATGCTGTGGCTGGTCATTTACTGGAGCCTCGGCCCGCAGCTGTCGTCGACGCTGCCCTTCGCCTTCCAGATCCTGCTGGCGACCAACCTGGCGATCTACATCAAGTGGGGCAACTTCGACTTCTTCCGCCTCAGCCAGCTGGCGCTGTTCCTCTTCTTCCCCTTCGTGGTGCAGTGGAGCATCGGCAACTTCATCACGGCGAGCGGCATCACCATCTGGGGACTGCTGGCGCCGGTCGGTGCGATCCTGTTTTTTGGCGTGCGCGAGGCTTTCGGCTGGTTCATCGCCTATCTCTTCCTGCTGGCGATGTCGGGCTTCTTCGATTTCCACCTGGCCTCGATGGAAATCCAGACCAAGCAGCAGATCCCCGTCAAGACGGCGGTGGTCTTCTTCGCCCTCAATTTCGCCGCGGTCTCGACCATCGTTTTCCTGCTGCTGCGCTTCGCCACCATCGAAAAACAGAAGGCGCAGGAACGACTGACTGAAACCCACCATCTGCTGCAGATCGAGCAGGAGCGCTCCGAGCGGCTGCTGCTGAACATCCTGCCCGGCTCGGTGGCGGAAAGGCTGAAAAACAGCAACCAGACCATTGCCGACGGCTTCGCCGACGTGACGGTGATGTTCGCCGACATCGTCAACTTCACCCAGGTCGCCAGCGGCATGGCGCCTACCCAGGTGTTCACCATGCTGAACCGGATCTTCTCGTCTTTCGACGAGATGGCCGAGCGTTACGGCCTGGAGAAGATCAAGACCATCGGGGACGCCTATATGGTGGCGGGCGGCCTCAACGACGAACAAACAGACTATTCCGACGCCATCGCCGACATGGCACTGGCCATGCGTGAGCTGCTGCGCCGCGATTTCATCGTCAACGAAGCCCACCTGGAAGTGCGCATCGGCATCGGCACCGGCCCGGTGGTCGCCGGCGTGGTCGGCAAGAAGAAATTCATTTACGACCTGTGGGGCGACACGGTAAACATCGCCAGCCGCATCACCTCGGAAGGCGTGCCCGGCATGATCCAGGTGGATGGGATTACCTGGCGCCGCCTGAAGGACCGCTTCGACTTCCATGAGCCGCAGACGATCTACCTCAAGGGCAAGGGGAACATGGAAGTGCACCGCATGATCGGCAGAAAGTCGGCCGATCTGGAACCGCCCGCCGACGCCGCCTAGTCGCCCGGCGCTTCCTCCGGCTTCCGCTCGAGAACGAAGCAGACCCGTCCCGGCTCGTTGCTGGCGACCCGCAGCACGTAGCCGTAGAACTCGGCATGCCGGGCGGCCTGGTAAAGGCCGATGCCCAGGCCCACCCTCGAAACGATGGGCGCGTTGAACAGGCTTTCCGCCACGTCGGCGGGAATCGCCTGGCCGTCGTCGCACACGCTCAGCGACAGGCGATCCTGCAATTCCAATGTCACGCTGATCCGCAAGGCCGGCGTCTCCTGCTGCTTGGCCAGGGCGTTTTCCAGCATGTTCTCCGCCGCGCTGTTGAACAGCGTAACGGGAATTTCCAGATCGCCGTCGATGCCGTCCGGCGTGAAGCTCACGCCGGCCTGGGCGTAGCGGGCCTGCAAGCCGGCCCACCACTGGCTGGCGGGTACGAATTGCGCCCCCTCAAGCTCCGGACGCCTGAGCTTGCCCAGGGTCTGCTGCAACCGCTGGGAAATGACGGGCAGCTGGCGCCGCAAAAGGGCCTGAAACTGCGGAGAGGGCGTTTCGTCCTCGCTGGCTGCGGCCAGACAAAGGGCGTTGAGGGATTGCAGGAGATTCTTCACGTCGTGGGTCAGGCGCGCCCCGGTCTGGTGGATGGCCTTGACGTAACTGAGCTGCTGCAACTCCTGGGCGCGCAGTTTCGCCTCGTAGAATTCGCCGAGCAATTGCACCAGCAGATCGAAATGCCAGGCCAGTGCCGGGCTGAGCGGTTGCTGGGTAAAGATGGCCAGTGTCAGCAGGCCATGCTGAAATTCGCTGCGCTGTCCCTCGCGGCGCCCCGATCCGTCTGCGCTGCCCTGGGCACGCCATTCGCAGCCGTTCACCCAGGGCAGGCGGGTCAGGCCCTCCAGCGACTGGGCAAGAAAACGCGCCGGTTGGTCCTCGCGCTGCAGGGTGTCGGCCAATTCATGCAGCCAGCGCTCGAAGGGCAAGCCCAGCGACAGCAGGTGGCGCGATAAGAACATGCCGAGACCGGCGAAGCCGAGGCGCGGATTCCACGCCCAGGCGAGCAGCAGAAGGACCACCGCCAGCGTGATGATCGTGACGATGAGCGACTCGAAGTAGCCGCGCTTGATCAGCAGCATGGCGGAGATGCTGCCCAGCACCAGCACCGCAAGCAGGAGGAAGATGAAGGCGCTGTAGACGAAATCGACCACCTCCGCCTGATCTTCGGCTTCCTGTTCGACCGGCAGGAGCGCCATGACGGGCAACAGCACGGGCAGGACGTACTTGGCCAGGAACAGGTACTCGCCGTCCAGGACGAAGGGGCTGGGCAGGACCTGCGGCACCAGCACGACCAGCAGCAAGCTGATCAGGTAGGTCAGAACGAGAAGATAGAAGAGCTTCGCCCCCCGGCCGGCGAAGAAGAAGACCTTGCCGCCGATGATGCCCGCCAGCGCCATCACCCAGCCGATCATCATCCAGTTGCTGGCCCACCAGGCGGCGGCGGCAACCAGCAAGGCGATCACCAGAAGCTGCCGGCCGCTCAGGCGCAGCTCGGCCCGCACGAAAGGCTGCCAGAGAATGAACAGGCCGATATGCACCACCAGCAGGGTGCGGCCGACGCCACTGTCGATGCCCTGCAGCAGCAGCAGATGCAATAGCACGAGCAACCCCAGCAGCACCCAGCGGCGCTGAGTGCGCGTAAGGTGGGCAAAGGTGGATAGGCCTCCGCTCATGGCTGGTTTTGACGACACGGCGACAGTATTGTCGAAAGACCGACAGGTTTCCGTGAAATATTCACTCTACAGGCCATTAAAGGTGTGCCTGAAAGGCTGGCATTCTTATTGCTTAGGTCAAGGGCGTAACACTATTACTCAGGAGAATACCGTGAGACAAAAACAAATGGGCTTCACTCTGGTCGAAATCGCCATCGTGCTGGTGATTATCGGCCTCTTGCTCGGCGGCGTGTTGAAGGGACAGGAACTGGTCAATAGCGCGAAGGTGAAGAACCTGGCCAATGATTTCCGGAATATCTCAACATTCGTTTACGCCTATCAGGACAAGTTCCGCGCCCTGCCCGGGGACGATTCTGCGGTCGCAAACCATGTCAATGGCGGAGTCCCGGCGACTACGCCTGCGGCCGGCCTGGCCAATGGCCGCATCAACGGTGCCTGGAATTCGACTACCGCGACGGATGAAACCGTGCTGTTCTGGCAGCATGTCCGTCTGGCAGGCCTGGCCACCGGCACCCCGACCGTGGGCGACCTCAGCCTGGGAGATGAATATGTTCCGAAGAACGCCGACGGCGGCCGTATCGGCGTGACCGGCGATGCGGTCTTCACGGGCGCCACGCCCTGGCCCGCCAACTTCTTCATCTGCTCGTCCAACATCCAGGGTCGCTTCGCGCGCCAGATCGATACCACGATCGACGATGGCAATACCACCACCGGGACGGTGCGGGTCCTTTGCCAGGATGTCTGCGCCTCTTCGGCAGCCTATGTGAACCTGACGCCGGCACAGGATGCGAACGTCTATACGGTGTGCGTAGGCAATTAACTGAACGCGCGCTCAAACAGAAAAGCCCGCCGAGAACCGGCGGGCTTTTTCTTTCTTCACCCCTTCAGCAGCCGGCTCTCCCCCGCCGCCAGCCCCTCCGGCACGCCTTGCAGCACGGCCACGTCGCCCGCCTCGAAGCGCGCCTCCGGCGACGGGCTGAAGGCACGGATGCCGCGGCGGCGAATTAGGGATACCGTGATGTTGAAGCGGTCCAACCCGAGATCCTCGATGGTCTTGCCTATGCCGTAGGCGCCTGGATTCAGCACGACGGAATGCAGGCGCGGCTGCCAGGCCTCGTCGAGATCGTCGGCGGCGTCGGTGGCGCCGTGGAAGAAGCCGCGCATCAGTTCGTAGCGCTGCTCGCGCACCTCGCGGAAGCGCTTGACGACGCGATTGATCGGCACGCCGAGCAGCACCAGCGCATGGGAGGCGAGCATGATGCTGGATTCCAGTATCTCCGGCACCACCTCGGCCGCGCCGGCCTGCGACAGGCGATCGAAGTCGTTCTCGTCGGTGGCCCGTACCACCACGGGCAGTTCGGGACGCAACTCGCGCACCAGGGCCAGCACGCGCAAGGCCGAGGCGGGATCGGCATAGGAAACGATCAGCACGCTGGCGCGCATCAGTCCCGCCGCCACCAGCGCCTCGCGCCGGGCGGCGTCGCCATACACCACGGTATCGCCGGCGGCGGCGGCCTCTCGCACACGCTCCGGATCGAGGTCGAGGGCGACATAGGAGACGCCTTCCTTCTCCATGAAGCGCGCGAGGTACTGGCCGCTGCGGCCGTAGCCGCAGATGATGGCGTGCTTCTCGGTGGACATCGAGCGCGCCGCGATCTGCGTCAGTTCGGCCGCGCGCTGCATCCATTCCGAAGCGCTGAAGCGCATGACGATTCTCTCGCTGTACTGCGCAATGAGCGGCGCCAGCAGCATGGAGAGCACCAGCGCGGCCACCACCACTTGCAGCGTGGCGCCCGGCAGCAAGGGCAGATCCTTGATGTGGGAGATCAGCACGAAGCCGAACTCGCCGCCGGCGCACAACCACAATCCGGTGCGCATGGACGTGCCCGGCTGGGCGCCGAAGGCCCGCGACAGGCCGGCGATGACGACGAACTTGCCGGCCAGCAGCAGGATCAGCAGGCCGGCGACCCAGGGAAATTGGCGAGCGATGACCCCGACGTCGAGAAACATGCCGACGGTGATGAAAAACAGCCCGAGCAGCACGTCGCGGAAAGGCTTGATGTCCTCCTCCACCTGATAGCGGTATTCCGTCTCGGAGATCAGCATGCCGGCAAGAAAGGCGCCCAGCGCCAAGGACAACCCGGCCAGTTCGGTGAGATAGGCCAGGCCGAGGGTGATCAGCAGCACGTTGAGCATGAACAGCTCCGCCGAACGCCGCCGCGCAACAATGTGGAACCAGCCGCGCATGAGGCGCTGGCCGAAGAACAGGATCAAGGAAAGCACCACCGCAGCCTTGAGCGCCGCCACGCCCAGCGTCTCCGCCATCGCTTCCGGTGCCTGCGAGAGCGCCGGCACGACGATCAGCAGCGGCACCACCGCGAGGTCCTGGAACAGCAGGACTCCGATGACCTCGCGGCCATGTTTGGACTCGAGCTGCATCCGCTCGGCAAGCATCTTGACGACCAGCGCCGTGGAAGACATGGCCAGAATGCCGCCCAGGGCAATGCCGGCCTGCCAGGTCAGCCCCGCCAGCATGGCGACGGGGATGTTGATGGCGACGGTCAGGGCGACCTGCGCCAGGCCGAGGCCGAACACCGTGCGCTTCATGCTGTAGAGGCGCGGCAGCGAGAACTCCAGGCCGATCGAAAACATCAGGAACACGACGCCGAATTCCGCCAGATGATGCGCCGCCTCGGAATCGGGGATCAGGTCGAGCGCGCGCGGCCCGATGGCGGCGCCGACCAGCAGGTAGCCCAGCACCGGCGGCAGGTTGAGCGAACGGAACAGCACGACCACGAACACCGCGGACGCGAGCAGAACAAGGACAAGTTGCAGCGTGGTCATGGATTCAGGGAATGGAGGGTAGTTTGGTATACTTCCTCCTAGTCTAATCAAATCGCATTCATGAACCAAATCCCGGCCATCCGCACAGTCGACAACAAGGCGCTGGAACTGGCTGAAAGGGTGCTGCGCATCGAGGCGCAGGCCGTCATCGGCCTGATCGCACGCCTGGACGGCGCATTCGCCAAAGCCATCGGGATCATTCTCGACTGCCATGGCCGGGTGATCGTCTCGGGCGTCGGCAAGTCCGGCCATATCGCACGCAAGATTGCCGCAACCCTCGCCAGCACCGGCACGCCGTCCTACTTCGTGCATGCCGCCGAGGCGTCCCACGGCGACCTCGGCATGATCACCCAGGAGGATGTGCTGATCGCGCTCTCCAACTCGGGCGAGAGCGCGGAACTCCTCACCATCGTCCCCCTGGTCAAGCGCCAGGGCGGAAAATTGATCGCCATCACCGGCAATCCGGCATCGTCTCTGGCCCGCGAAGCCGATGCTCACCTCGACGCCGGTGTCGCCGAAGAGGCCTGCCCGCTCAACCTCGCTCCCACCGCCAGCACCACGGCAGCGCTGGCCATGGGCGATGCGCTCGCCGTGGCCCTGCTCGATGCGCGCGGCTTCGGCGCGGAGGATTTCGCCCGCTCGCATCCCGGCGGGGCGCTCGGCCGTCGCCTGCTTACGCACGTAAGCGACATCATGCGCAAGATCGACAGCGTGCCCCGCGTCGGCGAGCACGCGACCGTCGCTGAAGCGGTGCTGGCGATTTCACGCGGCGGCATGGGCATGACTGCCGTCGTCACGGACACGCTCGCCATCGTCGGCATCTTCACGGACGGCGACCTGCGCCGCGCCTTGGAGAAGGTCGTCGATTTCAAGGGCACGCCCGTGACGCAGGTCATGTCGCGCAACCCGCGCACCATCGCCCCGGATCGCCTGGCTGCCGAATCGGCGCAGATGATGGAAGAGCACAAGATCAGCCAGATTCTGGTCGTCGAGGACGGCGTGCTGGTCGGCGCGCTCAACACCCATGACCTGTTCCGGGCCAAGGTCATTTGAACGGCCATGAGCACCCGCATCCAGAACCTGTTCCCGATCGCCCTGATGCTCCTGCTGGTCGGGCTCACCTTCTGGTTGCAGCGCGCCAGCGAAATCCAGGACAACTTCAGCGACAGCAAGTTGCGCCACGACCCCGACTACTACGCGGAGAATTTCACCGTGCGCCGCTTCGCCCCGACCGGGGGCCTGAAGGACACGCTCGCCGCAAAAAAAATGGTACATTACCCGGACGACGAGACCACGGTGATAACCGAGCCGCAGATGTCGTTTTTAAAGGGGCCGAGGCCTACGCACCTCTCGGCGAAACAGGGCCTGGTCGGGCCGGATGCCCGCGAAGTCACGCTGGTCGGAAACGTGCGCGGGGTGCGCGCGGCCACGGCGACCGATCCCGAGATCGTATACACCTCCAGCCACCTTGCCGTGTTCCCCGACGACGAAGTGGCGCGCACCAGCGCCGCCGTTACGATCACCCAGGGCGCCTCGATCGTGCGCGGCGTCGGCATGGAAGCCGACAACAAGACCCAGGTATTTCAACTGCTGAGCCAGGTCAGCAGCACCATCGACAAGAAACGCCGCTAACGCCATGACGCCCGTACAATTCATCGTCCGCCCCCTCCTCTGCGCGGCATTCCTCCTCGCCGCGACCGCCGGCCATGCCGAGAAGGCGGACCGCAACAAGCCGGTCAATCTGGAGGCCGACCGCGTCACGGTCGACGAAATCGGCAAGGTGCATATCTTCGACGGCAATGTCACGCTGACCCAGGGCACGTTGGCCATCCGCAGCGACAAGCTGGTGGTCAAGCAGGATGCCGAGGGCTTCCAGAGCGGCGTCGCCACCGCCAGCCCCGGCAAGCTTGCGCGCTTTCGCGTCAAGCGCGACGGCAAGGACGAGTACATCGAGGGCGAGGGTGAGCGCATCGAGTACGACGCCAAGACGGAGATCACCAAGTTCTTCAATCGCGCCTATGTGAAGAGCGGCCTGGACGAGGTTCGCGGCCAGTTCATTGTGTTCGACGGACCGAACGAGAACTACTCGGTCACCAGCGGGCCGGCCGGCACCGTCGTGCCCGGCCGGGAGAATCGCGTGCACGCCGTGATCCAGCCGAAGAACAAGCCGGCCCCCGAGGCTGCTTCGCCCGGGCAGCCGGTACGCCTGCAGATCGCGCCCAGCATATCGAATCCCCGATAGGAAGAGCACCACCATGGCATACGAGAACATCATCGCCGAAACGCGCGGCAAGGTCGGCCTCATTACCTTGAACCGTCCCAAGGCACTCAATGCGCTGAACGATGCGCTGATCGACGAACTGGGCGACGCGCTGGGCAGGTTCGAGGCCGACGAGGCCATCGGCGCCATGGTCATCACCGGATCCGAGAAGGCCTTCGCCGCCGGCGCCGACATTGCCGCCATGAGCCAGTGGGACTACATGGACGTCTACAAGCCCGACTACATCACGCGCAACTGGGAACGCGTGAAGACCTGCCGCAAGCCGGTCATCGCCGCCGTGGCGGGCTTCGCCCTTGGCGGCGGCTGCGAACTGGCGATGTCCTGCGACATCATCATCGCCGCCGACAGCGCCAAATTCGGGCAGCCGGAAATCAAGCTCGGCATCCTGCCCGGCGCGGGCGGCACGCAGCGCCTGCCGCGTGCCGTGGGCAAGGCCAAGGCCATGGACCTCTGCCTCACCGCCCGCATGATGGATGCCGTCGAGGCGGAGCGCGCCGGACTCGTCTCCCGCGTCGTGCCCGCAGACAAGCTGCTCGATGAGGCGCTCTCGGCCGCCGAGACCATTGCCGGCTTCTCGCTGCCGGTGATCATGATGGTCAAGGAAAGCGTCAATCGCGCCTACGAAAGCGGACTGGCAGAGGGCCTGCTCTTCGAGCGACGCACCTTCCATGCCGCCTTTTCGCTGGCCGACAAGAAGGAGGGCATGGCCGCCTTCCTCGAAAAGCGCAAGCCGGACTTCAAGAATAGATAGTCATCTACGCACCGCGATGGCGACGCCCACCGCGGCGATCGCCATCCCTGCCATGGCCGCCAGGCCCAGTTTCTCCCCGAAAATGAAGAACGCCAGCAGCGCGGTGGTGGGCGGCACGAGGTAGAACAGCGCCGAGACCCGCGTCGCCGCGCCGCGCCGGATCAGCAGGTGCAGCAGCGAGATCGCCCCAAGCGACAGCACCAGGATCAGCCAGGTCAGCGCAAAGACGAATTGACCGCTCCACTCGACGCGCATGGTCTCGAACGCGAGCGCGAACGGCAGCAGCACCAGTGCTGCGGCCACGAACTGGATCACCGACCCGCTCCACAGGTCCAGTTCGGCGCAGAAACGCTTCTGGTACAGCGTACCGACGGTGATGCTGACCAGCGCCAAGGCCGAGAAGGCAAGGCCCGCGCCGCTCAACCCTGCAAGCCCCAGCTTGTCGGATACCACCAGCGCAACGCCGCCGAAGCCGAGCACCAGCCCCGCCCATTGCCGTCCGCTCACCCGCTCGCCCACCATGGTGTTGCTGAGGAAGGCTGTCAGCAGGGGTTGGATGCCGACGATCAGCGCCACCACGCCCGCCGCCATGCCGCCATGTATGGCCAGGAAGACTCCGGACAGGTACCCCCCATGCAGCAACGCGCCTGCAACAGCAATGTGGAACCATTGCGCCGGCCGCTGAGGCCAAGGCCGACGCAGTGCCAACGCCAGCGTGCCCAGCAAAGCGATGACGCAGGCAAAGCGAACCAGCAGGAAAGTCAGCGGTTCGGCGTAAGGCAGGCCCAACTTGGCGCCGATGAAACCGGTGCTCCAGAGCAAAACGAACAGGGCAGGCGTCAGCGCCAGCAGCGTTTCCTGCGAGTCATTTTTTGGGGCCATTTATTCCGTAACCAGGTTGCACCGCCACAAATCAAGCATAACAGGACAACAAAGTTAAGTGCTTACTAACATTCATCATGTTGTATTTGAATAGTTTTTAATATTTTGTCGATTAATGGTGCTTTGCACAAAATAGTTCTTGACTTCGAATGATTCACCCCTATAATAGAGTCATGCTGCAGTGCAACAAGCAGTGGCAATTCACTGATACCGAATACCGATTGATCGTTTTTTCATTGTCGTCTTATCAAGGAGAGAGAAATGTTTGCAACCCCTGAGCAACTGGCTGGCGCCAACAAAGCCAATGTCGAAACCATGCTTACCCTGGCCAACACCGCGTTCGCGAGCGCCGAGCGCTTCGCCGCGCTGAACCTGAACACCGCCCGTGCCGTCCTGGAAGACAGCGTGAACAACGCCAAGGCTCTGCTCGGCGCCAAGGATCTGCAGGAAGTCGTTTCCCTGCAAGCCACCCTGGCCCAGCCCTCCGTCGAGAAGGCCGTCGCCTACTCGCGCAGCGTCTATGAGATTTCCGCGCAGACACAGGAAGAGTTCTCCAAACTGGTCGAGGCGCAGTTCGCCGAAGTGAACAAGAACGTCGCCTCCACGCTGGACAAGGCCGCCAAGTCGGCCCCGGCCGGTTCCGATGTCGCCGTGGCCGCCGTCAAGTCGGCGATCGCCGCCGCCAACTCGGCCTACGACACCATGAACAAGGCCGCCAAGCAGGTCGCCGAGATCGCCGAGGCCAACGTGGCCGCCGCGACCAACGCCACGGTCAAGGCCGTCGGCGCCACCGCGACGACCAAAGCCAAGAAAGCTGCCTAAGCAGTTTCCGGCTGTACCGTCCTCCTCCAGCCCCCCCCGCGGGGGCGGATTCAAGCCCCGGTCTGACCGGGGCTTTTTTTTATCTGTCGGCCCACGCGTAGCCAAGCCGCTCGACTTCGGCACGAATCGCTTCCATCGCCTTCGCCACGGAATCCGGCTCGCCGCGCATGCCCAGTTCGATATGGCGGCGCACGCCTTCGCCGCCGAACGACGGCAGGCTGAACACGCTCGCCCCGGGATACTCCCGCACGACGCGGTGCATCAGGTCCAGCAAGGCCGATTCGGCCGCCTCATACACGACGATCGCCTGCTCGTCGCGCGCCACCGCATGGTGCAGATGGGCCAGATGCGTGTCCAGCACCCACGCCAGCATCGGCCAGGCCATCACCGGGAAACCGGGGAAGAAGTAGTGGTGCTTGATCGAAAATCCGGGGATGCGATTGTAGGGGTTGGGGATGATCGCGCTGCCGAGCGGGAACTCGCCCAGCAGCAGGCGCTGCGGCGTCGTCTCGCCGCCGAAGCGGTCGCGGATCTCGCGCTCGGCGTCGGGATGCAGGACAATCTCCAAGGCCAGCGCCGCGGCGGCGGCCTGCCGCGTTTGATCGTCAGGCGTCACGCCGATGCCGCCGAAGCTGAACACGATGTCCCCGCTAGCGAAGCTGCGAGCGAGCGCCTCGGTCAGGCGCGCACGATCGTCGCCGAGGTAGTGCGCCCAATCCAGCGCCATGCCGCGCGCCCGGAGCAGTTCGACGATTTTGGCGAAGTGCTTGTCCACCCGTTTGCCGGAGAGGATTTCATCTCCTATGATGAGCGCGCCGATTCCCATGCCTATACCCTGCCCGGGCCGAGCGTGAAGTAGAAGGTGGCGCCCTGGTTCGGCGCTGATTCGGCCCACACCCTCCCGCCGTGACGATCGATCAGACGCTGCACAATCGCCAGCCCTACGCCCGTGCCGGGAAACTGCGCCTCGGAGTGGATGCGCTGGAACATGCCGAACAGCTTGCCCGCATAGTTCATGTCGAAGCCGACACCGTTGTCGCGGACGAAGAAGACCCGTTCGCCCGCCTTGTCCTGCATCCCGACCTCGACGTGCGGCCGCGGCACGTGGACGGAAAATTTCAGCGCATTGCCGACCAGGTTCATGAGCACCTGGCGCAACATGGTTTCATCCCCTTCGACGGCCGGCAGGGATGCGATCTCGATCGCGGCCTGCGGATAAGACTCCGAGAATTCGTCCGCCACCGTCTGCGCCAGCCGCGACAGGTCGACCCGGGCGGGCACCAGCGCAATGCGGCCGGCACGCGAATATTCGAGCACGTCGTCGATCAGTTCGCCGAGCCGGTTGCTGTTATGCACGATGCGGCCGAACATCCGCTTGCCTTCGTCGCTCAGGCGCTCGCCCTCGCCTTCGATCAGCAGATGGGCGAAGCCGTTGATGGCCCGCAAGGGGGCGCGCAGATCGTGCGACACGGTATAGGAAAAGGCTTCGAGTTCTCGGTTGGCCCGCTCGAGATCGGCCGTGCGCTCGGCCACGCGGCGCTCCAGCGAAGCATTGAGCCCGAAAATCTCCAGCCTCGCCCGCTCGCGTTCGTCCACCCGCTGCCGTGCCCGGCGCGATACGATCAAGATCCCGCCCAGTCCGACCAGCCAGATGCCGCCGTGTGAAAGCAGCGCAATCCGCAACTCCTGCGCGGCGGCCGCCTCGAACGGCGTCAGCGGCACGGATATGCTGACGCCGCCCTGCACCTCCTCGACGCGGCCGCCGCCGTCCTCATGGCACTTCAGGCAGCCCCCTTCCAGGTACATGGGAAGCATCATGCGCAGATGCGCCTTGCCGTCGATTTCGCTCGTCTCGGCCGCTTCCGTCACGCCCAGGGCGAAGGATTCCAGCACCTTGCGCTCCCATGCGTCGGGAGCGTTCTTCGGATTGATCGGCTTGAGGCCGGTGATATGCCCCTTCACGCCGTACTGCTCGGCATAGCCCTCCATGATCTGGCGCATCATGTAGGCAGGGTTGATCATCGTCAGGCGCGTTCCCGTCGTCGTCACGACATCGCGCTCGGAATGCTTGAGGTACGTGTCGGCCGGCCATTTCTCGGTCGGGCGCACATACACGCCGCCATGCTCCGTGGCCCAGCGTCGGAATGCGATGTCCTTGTTGATGTTCGCCTCCGCCTGGATGCGGGCGAATTCCATGACGGCACTGCGATGCTGATAGACGTTCCAGGCCAGCGACGCACCGATGCAAAGCGACCAGAACAGCACGGCCAGGGTCGCATTCCGTCTGACATGCCTGCAATAGGCCTTGCCGGATTCCTCCACGAATGTTTCTCCCGCTCCCGCCGCCTGTCAGCGGGCGCGCCGGGCGCGGCGCAACGCTTCGAGGCAGTAATGCACGAACGCCAGGCCGGCATAGGCCGGCGCGACAAGATTCAGTACCGGCACGAAAACCAGCAGGCCGGCGACGATGCCGACAAGATACAGTTGCGCGCGTTCGCGGGCAATCGTGGCGCCGATCTCGGCGGCGTCGCCATGCAGGGACAGCGCATCGTAGCTGTAGCCGCGGTAGTTCAGATAGGCGGAGAGCAGCACGGGCAGGATGATGCCCATGCCGGGAATCAGCCACAGGGGCAGGGTAACCACCCAGCCCACCAGGAACACCGTCGTCGCCAAAAAGGCATTGCCGATGCTGCCGGCCAGCGTGCCGCCGCGGCGCTGCTCCAGTTCCGGATAGTCCCTGGCCGCCACCCGCTCCAGCATCAGCGGCAAGGCAACCACAGCGACGAGGAACAGCGCCGTGCTGTAGATGAGCGGGATGAGCAGCAGTCCCAGCACGACCTTGGCGAGGATCGTCGCCGCCAGGGGCGAATCCTCCCAGCGCAACAGGATCCAGTTGAGCCAGCTCACCTCGTTGAACAGCCGCTCGATGCCGACGCCGACCGTGTCCCAGCTCAGCCAGGCGACCACGATCCAGAAAACGACCGACAGCGCCGTCGGCCACAGCAGGTGCCAGAAGATGGCCGGCTGCAGCAGGCTCTTCAGGGCGCGCCCGTAGGCATTGAACACATCTTTCATGTCTCGCTCACTTAATGTTTCGGGCGGTTTTCCCAGGCCTTCTGCAGGCGCTTGACGGAAACCGGCGCCGGCGTCTTCAGTTCCTGCGCGAAGAGCGCGACGCGCAACTCTTCCAGCATCCAACGGAAATCCTCCAGCCAGGGGTCCGGCGCGCCGCTCTTGCGCCGCGCCAGCCGCTCGCGCTCCCACGGCTTCTCCAGGGCGGCGAATTCCTTCGCCTGGCGGGCATCGCGCGCCGGGTCGACGCGCAGCTTGTCGATGCGCAGCGCGGCCGCCTTCAGATAGCGCGGGAAATGCGCCAGCCGCTCGAACGGCATCGCCGCGATGAAATCCCCCGGCAGCAGTTCCGCGCACTGGTTCCGGATGTCCTCGGCCACGGCCGGTTGCGCCTTCAACTGGCCCAGCTTCTTCTGCAGAGCCGCATGCTCCGCCAGTATCGCACCGATCAGCCGCGCGATCTCCTGCGCCACCAGGCTGACGCGGGCGCGCGCCGCATCCTTGCGCCTGGCGAAGCTCCCGGCATCCGTCGGCAGCGGCTCCATCATGCAGGTGCGCTCCAGCGTCGCCGCGACGACCTGGCTGCGCAACTCGGCGTCGGTGCCCCAGGGCATGAACTGCAGGCCCAGCTCGCGCGGCAGGGATTTCTCGACGAACTTCACCTGCTCGCGCAGTTCCAGCGCGAACAACCTGCGCAGTCCCTTGCGGTGCGCCGCGGCGGCCTTCTCCGGCGTGTCCTGCACCCGCAGCGCAACCGTATCGCCCTCGTCCACCAGCGCAGGGAAGCCGATCACATAGCGCCCACCGGCCTTCACTTCCATGATTTCCGGCAGCTCGCCGAAACTCCAGGAAGTCAGCCCCTGGAGTACGCCGTCCGCGGCCGCAGCCTCTGCCACCTCCACCACTTCGGCCTCGGCGAAGCTCTGCTCGATCTCGCGGGCAAAGCGGCTGCGCAGTTCCTGCAGGTTGCGCGACTGTCCCAGAATGCGGCCGTGCTCGCCCACCGCGCGGAAGTTCATGAAGAAGTGCGCCGGCACCATCTCGCTTCGGAAGGCATCCAGCGGCAGCTTGACCTGCATTTTCTCCTCGGCGGCGTGCGTCAGCGCGCGCAGGAAGGGCTCGTCGGCTTCGTGCGGGGCTTCGGCAAAAGCGGTGACGAAGGCGTCGACCGGCTGCAGGCGGTGGCGGTACTTCTGCGGCAGCGTCTTGATGAAGTGCGCCGCCTTCTGCTCGAGCAGCCCGGGCACCAGCCATTCGCAGCGCACCGCCGGCACCTGGTTGAGCGCCGCCACCGGCACGGTCAGCGTGACGCCGTCGTCCTCGGCGCCGGGTTCGAAATGGTAGGACAGGGGATGGCGCTGGCCGTGGATCTCCATCAGCGGCGGGAAGCGCTCCGAGGTGACGCCGGCGGCATCGTGTCTCATGAGCTGCTCGCGCGTGAGGAACAGCCGCTTCGGCTCGGTCCGCTCGGCGTCCTTGCGCCAGCGCTCGAAGCTGACCACGTCGACCACCTCGGCGGGGATCTGCGCGTCGTAGAAGGCGAAGATCAATTCTTCGTCCACCAGCACGTCCTGCCTGCGCGTCTTGTGCTCGAGCTGCTCGATGTCGCGCACCAGCTTCTGGTTGTGCTGGAAGAAGCGCGCGTGCCGCGCCGTCTCCTCCGGCAGCTCGCCCTGCACCAGGCCCTCGCGGATGAGCAGCTCGCGCGCCAGCGCCGGGTCGATGCGGCTGTAGGCCACCGGCCGCCTGGCGTAGAGCACCAGGCCGTGCAGCGTGCCGCGCTCCCAGGCGCGCACCTGGCCGCCCTTCTTCTCCCAGTGCGGGTCATAGACGTGGCGTCGCACCAGATGCGCGCCGACTTCCTCCAGCCATTCCGGCTCGATCTTCGCCAGGCAGCGCGCATACAGCCGCGTCGTTTCCACCAGCTCGGCGGCGACGATCCAGCGGCCGGCCTTCTTTGCCAGCGCCGAGCCGGGATGGGGCCAGAAGCGGATGCCGCGCGCGCCGAGGTAATGCCCCTCTTCCTCGCTCTTCAGGCCGACGTTGCCGAGCAGGCCGGCCAGCAGGCTCTTGTGGATCTGATCGTAGGTCGCCGGCTTTTCGTTCTCCCGCCAACTGTGCTCGCCGCACAGCGTATGCAACTGAGTGTGCACCTCGCGCCACTCGCGCATGCGCAGGTAGCTGAGGAAGTGCTTGCGGCACCAGTCGCGCTGCTTGCGCTGCGTCTGGTGCGCCCAGGCCTCGTCGAAGGCTTTCCACAGATTCAGCCAGGCGAGAAACTCCGAGCGCTGCTGCTGCTCGTTGCCGCGCCACTTGGCATGCGCCTGGTCCGCCGTGCCGAGCTGCTCCTGCGGCCGCTCGCGCGGGTCCTGCACCGACAGCGCGGCGGCGATGACGAGCATCTCGCGCAGGCAGTGGCCGTCGCGCGCAGCGAGGATCATGCGGCCGATGCGCGGATCGAGCGGCAGCTTCGCCAGTTCGCGGCCGGTCTGCGTCAATTCCTTGTCGGAACCGCCTCGGTCTTGTAGGTCGGCCTTCAGGCCGACTTCGGCGCTTGTCGGGCTGAGGCCCGACCTACGCACATCCTCCACCGCGCCCAGCTCGGCGAGCAGCTGGTAGCCGTCGGCAACCATCCTCGGCTGCGGCCTGTCGAGGAAGGGGAAATCCTCCACCTCGCCCAGGTGCAGAGACTTCATGCGCAGGATGACGCCGGCCAGGGAAGAGCGCAGCAGCTCGGGCTCGGTGTGCGCCAGGCGCTTGTTGAAGTCATCCTCGGCAAACAGACGGATGCAGACGCCGCTCATGACGCGGCCGCAACGGCCGGCGCGCTGGTTGGCGGCCGAGCGGGCAATGTCCTCCACCTGCAGCAGTTCGACCTTGTTGCGATGGGAATAGCGCTTGACGCGCGCCAGGCCCGAGTCGACGACGTAACGGATGCCCGGCACGGTGAGCGAAGTCTCCGCGACGTTGGTGGCGAGCACCACGCGGCGTCCCTTCGCCGGCGCGAAGACGCGCTGCTGCTCCTGCGCCGACTGGCGCGCATAGAGCGGCAGGATTTCCGTTCGGGTGTTGGCAACTGCGGGGTG
>WBZL01000199.1_pt1 | contig 66667 bp, 57 predicted proteins | sample 5204291 | NCBI WGS metagenome assembly WBZL01 (sample SAMN12344345, study PRJNA552823) | activated sludge metagenome | biome: Activated sludge suspended growth; feature: Nitrification reactor; material: Wastewater; isolation source: activated sludge from nitrification reactor of wastewater...
GTTCGGCCAGCAGCGCGGTGAGGTTGAGCGTGCGGCGCAGGTTCTTGGCGTCGCCGACCTGGATCAGCGTGCGCATGTCCTCATGGAGCAGCGCGCGCATGGTGGCGCGCTCGTCGTCGCTGCGCGATGGCAGGGCGAGCACGCCCGGGGTGTCGAGCAGCGAGGCCTCGCGGTCGAAGCGCGGTGTGGCGCGCGAGACCTCGACCGTGGTGCCGGGGTAATTGGACACCGTGACGTAGGTGCCGGTGAGGCGGTGGAACAGCACCGACTTGCCGACGTTGGGGTGGCCGACGAGGGCCAGGGTGCGCAGCGCGGCGGCAGCGGCGGAGGAGGGCGAAGTGGCGCAGTCCATGAACTCGGGTGTCCGGAGGGCGGAGTAAGCCTAGAACGATAATGGGTCGCATTATGACTTTTACTGATCTAGCTCAAAGGTCGTGCGCCCGGTGTGTATTCGATGCGGTCCGGACCGCAGGACAGAGAGGCTTGACAGTGATTCGGATTTTAACGATATTGCGAATCATTCGCAAAGACGATATTCAACCGACCCTGTCTCGACTTCGAGGCTGTCCTGCTGGCGCTCTTCGTGCGTCGGCGCAGCAAGAATCCCTGAATGAAGGAGAACCGATTGTCCCGATACACCGGCCCCCGCCTGAAAGTGATGCGTGCCCTCGGCGCCGAGCTGCCCGGCCTGTCGCGCAAGCCGCTGGGTGAGCGCAACCATCCCCCTGGCCAGCACGGCCGGCGCCCGAGGCGCAAGTCCGGCTTCGGCGTGCAGCTGATCGAGAAGCAGAAGCTGCGCTTCAACTATGGTCTCGGCGAGAAGCAGATCCAGCGCCTGTTCCGCGAGGCCAAGCGCGACCGCGGCCCGACCGGCGACAAGCTGCTGGAATTGCTCGAGCGTCGCCTCGACAACTTCGTGTTCCGCGCCGGCTTCGCGCCCACCGCGGTGGCGGCGCGGCAGCTCGTGCGCCACAAGCACGTACTGCTCAACGGACGGGCGGTGAACATCCCCTCCATCCGCATCCGGCCGGGCGACCGCATCCAGCTTGGCGAGCGTGCGCGGCGCATCCCGGTGGTGGTCGAGGCGCTCGCCGAGCCTGCGCTGACCCGCCCCGAATGGCTCGTCTTCGACGAGGCGGCGTTCGTGGCGACGATGACGCGCACCCCGTCGCCCGACGAGGTGCCCTTCCCGGTCGACGTCCAGCAGGTCGTCGAGTACTACGCGGTGCGGCTGTGAGCGCGCATTCATCCGCCAGCCGGCGAAGGGTTGCCGCGAACGCGGGGCCGGAGTACGACACCCATCCCGAGCTCGCGCTGGCGGCGGTGCTGCAGCTGCTGTCGCGCTTCCCGGCGCGGCGCTCGCCCGCGCTGGCGCAGGCGATCGCCGGTCACTTCCGGGTGATCGGCAGCGATCAGCGCCTTTCCGCTTGCGTGCGCGACTGCGCCGCCCGGCTGGTGGCGGAGTGGGAGGCCTATGCAGTGCTGGGCGATGCGGGCGATGGCGGCCACGATCCGCGGGCACTGCACTGAGCAGTCCGGTTCGATGGTGTCCGTCTTTTCCATTCCACGAGGAGAAGTCCATGAGCAAGAAATGCTGCAGGAAGGACAAGCCCTGCAAGGGATGTCCGCGGCGCGCAAAGTAAGCCGGAATCCCGCGCGCTGTTGATGATTATCAAATGGTAATGATTGTTGTTGCGGTTAATATTTTTCAACCCATCCCCAGGCCCGGCGACCGCGATCATCGGCTGCATTGAGGCGGGGGCCGAATATTCCGGGAAGCTCGATCGCGATGCGGTGCTCGAACATGGCCGCACCGCCCTTTCCGTGTCTGGCCAGGTGCTCGAGTAAGAAGCCCCTCCCGGCGCATGCGGGCACGTCCGAGGCACGAGTGTCGGGCGTCCCTGCCGCATCGACGGCGTGGGTCTTGTCCAGCGATCACCTCGTAGCCCCGGTCGTTCGGAGTTGCGCATCCCTTTTCGGGCCGCTCGTGTGGGCGGCCCGTCTTTGTCCACCTCTCCCTGCAAAGGAATCGTCATGTCTCAACGCAAGTCCGGGCTGCGCCCGATCGTGCTGGCCTCGCTGTTCGCCTTGTGTTCCCCTCCGGCTCTCGCCGAACGCCCGATGGCGGTCGATGATGCCGGCACGCTCGAGCGCGGCGGCGCCAAGCTCGAGTTCGGCTGGAGCCGCGACGACGCGGTGCGCGGCTACGAGGGCGCGGCCGGTTTCGGTCCGATCGACAATGTCGAAGTGGAGGTGGGCTATGGCCGCGGGAAGGATCGTGACGCCGATCCAGACGCGAAGATCCGCGCCGTCGGCGCGGCGGTCAAATGGGTGCCATTGCAGTCCGAGCGCGGGCTTTCGGCTGGCCTGAAATACGAGTATGGGCGCGAGCGCGTCAGCGGCGAGGACTCCTCGCGTGTCGACGCGCTCGCCGGCCTGGCGACCTGGGCGTTCGAGCAGGGCCCGCGGGTGCATGTGAACCTCGGCCGCGAGTGGGCGCGCGACGACGAGGACCTCGACTTCTGGGGCATCGGCCTCGACGTGCCGCTCGGCGAGCAGCTCGACTTCGTCGTCGAGACCTTCGGTGCGGAGCATTCCGGCCCGGATCGCCAGGTCGGTCTGCGCTACACGATCGCCGAGGGCGTGAAGATCTCTGGCGCGGTCGGTCGCGGCAACGATCGCAACATCGCCAACGTGGGCGTGGCCTGGGAGTTCTGAGCGTCCCATCCCCCGCCCGCGGTGGAATGGGTTCGCAAAGAAAATACCAACTTGTAGCGCGTTTTCTCGAGAGCCGCGGGTCGTCGTGGCGGTCGTTTCCCGTAAGCGGGAAACGCGTCGGGGCGAATTCTCCGCTCCATGTCGCGACGCGCGTCGCTCCTGCAGAAAACCCCCGCTTCGGAGCTTCCTGTAGGAGCGACGCGAGTCGCGATACGGCGATCCAGGCGGGTGGCGGGGTTCAGGCTCCGACCAGCGTCCAGTGGTTGTCCGGCGCGATCTCCACCGGCCAGCGCAGCAGCATCGGATCGTGCTGCGGGTGCCAGAAGCCGAGGCCGCGCGGTGAGCCGATCAGGCTGGCGTGGGTACCGTCGAGCGGGAGTTCGGCCAGCGCGCCCGCCTTGTTCAGCTCGGCGATGATCTCCAGGCGCGCGGGGGCCGCCGGATGCCAGCGCGCTACCCGATGGCTGCGCTCGGCGGAGAGGTAGAAGCCGCCGTCCATGCCGGTGGCGATGTCGCCGCAGTAGCCCGCGCCGACGGTCTCGCGGCTGGGGATTGCCAGGCTGTCGCCATTCCACACCGCGAGGATGGGGGCGGCGGCGCGCTCGGCAGGGTCGTCGTGCTCGGCCTGCAGTGCGATACCTACCAGCGCAGGGCCGCCCGCTGCCGGCGCGGAGCCGAGGGCGAGGTGGCGCAGGCTCAGGCGCTTGTCCTTCAGCCACCACTGGCCCAGGCGCTCGCCGCTGCGCGGATCGAGCCGCACCAGCGAGGAGTCCATGCGCTCGAGGTCGCGCTTGCGGTCGCCCGCGGCGCGCAGGATGCCGCCGTTGGCGACCACCAGCTTGCCCTCGGCGTCGAACAGCAGCTCGTGCGGCTCGATCCCGCGGGTGGAGAACTCCGCCTCCTTGCGCAGGCTGTCGCGCCGGCGCACGGCGATCCAGCCCTGGGTGGAGCCGGTCTCGGATTCGGTGGTGTACAGCCACTCGCCCGCGGGGTCGAAGGCCGCGTGACCATTGAGCGTACGCCCGCTCTTCTCGTCCTCGAGGACCTGGCGGGCGAGCACTTCGCCGTCGGCGGCGCAGCGCATCAGCCAGGGGCCGGGACGGTTGGCGCACACCAGGAAACCGCCGTCGCGGTCGGGCAGCAGGCCGTGGACCCGATCGGGAACCGCGACCGCGGTCTCGATGCGGGCGAGGCCTTGCTGCCAGTCGGTGGCCAGGATGCCGACGTAGTCGGTACTGCCCTCCGCCTTCGCGCCGCGCGAGGCGCCGTCGCGGCCAAGGTCGTGCAGGCTGCGCCAGGCGGCGATCAGGCGGATTGCGGGGAGTTCGCCGGGCGTGGTGGCGGCGAACAGGGTGCGGGGCAGCAGGGCGAGCGAGAGGCCGCCGCCCAGTGTGCGCAGGAAGTCGCGTTTGTTCATCGGGGTGTTCCAGTGGAAGCGACGGGCCGGCAGGGGCCCGCCGATCGATAGGCTCGGATCAGAACTTGTATTCGCCGGTCAGGATGATCGCGCGGCCGCTGCCGGGGATGGCGAAGCCGCCCTGGTCATACACCGCGTCGTAGTACACCCGGTCGAAGATGTTCTTGACGTTGAGGCGCGCGGCCCAGCTCTTCTGCTCGTAGGCCAGCATCGCGTCCCAGCGCGCGTAGCCGGGTGCCGTGTTGGGCGAGAACTTGCCGTTGACGAAGTTGCTGTTCGCGTTGGCAGCCGTCGGCACGTAGGCGTAGCGGTCGCTCTTGGCCTCGACGCCGCCGCCGATCTTCCAGCCGCCGCCGAGCGCGTAGGTCGACCACAGGTTGAAGGTGAGCTTGGGCGTGTTGCGCGGGCGCTGGCCTTCGAGGCGGACGTCCGCGCCCGGGGCGACTTCGAGGATCTCGGCGTCCATCAGCGAGAAGCCGCTGAAGACCTCCCAGTTCGGCGTGACGCGACCGGCGACCTCGAGCTCCAGACCGTCGGTGCGGCGCTTCTTCGTCAGGATTGCGGCGGTGGACTCGAGGTCGGTGTTGCGCTCCCATTCCTTGTCGGCGCGGTACAACGCGGTGCGCAGGGCGAGGTCGCCCTCCATCAGCATCCACTTGGCGCCGAGTTCGGTGACCTTGCTGCGCTCGGCGGGGTAGCTGCCGCCGGAGAGCTGGTAGAGGTCGGCGGTCGGACTGAAGGAGTCGCTGTAGCTGATGTAGTAGTGGGTGTATGCGTTCGGGTGCCAGGACAGGCCGGTGCGCAGGCTGGTCTCGCTGAAGTCGAGCTGCGGCGAGTTGAGGCTGGAATACTCGGCGTCGAGCGAGTCATGCCTTGCACCCAGGGTCAGCTTCCAGTTCGGCACGAACTCGATCGTGTCCTGGGCGTAGAAGGCGAGCGTGTCGCCCTGGTAGGTGATCGCCGGCGCCGAGGTGAAGGCGCCCGGACGATAGAAGCGGCCTGCACCGGGATCCAGATCCCGCAGCCCCCAGCGGCTCGAGTCTTCCTTCAGGTACTCGACGCCGGCGAGCAGCTCGTGCTTCATGCCGAGGAGCTCGGCACGTGCGGTGAGGTCGGACTGCAGGGTCAGGTTCTCGGTGTCGGTCTGGCGCACCTTCGGGCTGCCGGTGCTGCCATCGAAGCTCGGCGGGTTGATGCGTTCGGGTGCCTGCGCCCAGTACACGCGCTCGTAGCTCGCATGGCGCAGCTGGGTGCGGATCTCGGCCTGCGAGGACAGCTTGTACTGGTGCACCAGCGAAGTCATCGAGGTGTCGCTGTCGTCGAAGGTGTTGTTCGTGCCCCAGAAGGTGTCGGCGGAGAAGTTCTTCGTCGGGCGCTTGGTCGCCGGATCGAAGGAGATGCCGTAGTCCGGGTTGTCGCGCGTCTTCAGGTAGTAATGGTTGAAGGTGAACTCGTTGTCGGTGTACAGGCCGGTGACCAGGCTCAGGCCGGCGCCCTCGCGGTGGATCTCCGGTTCGGCGCCATCGGCCGGGTTGCTGCGCCAGCTCCCCTCGTCGCGCTTCATCGCGTTCAGACGCACGGCGGTGGTGTCGCCGAGCTCCTTGTTGAAGTCGCCAGTCACTTCCCGATAGTCGTCGATGCCGACGCTGCCGGTGATCCTGCCGCGGTTGCCGAGCAGCGGCGTCTTGGTGACCTGGTTGATGACGCCGCCGGCCTGGCCGCGGCCGAACAGCATCGCGGCCGAGCCGCGCAGCACGTCGATCTGTTCGAGGTTGAAGGTCTCGCGGTTGTATTGCGCGGTATCGCGGATGCCATCGAGGTACATGTCGCCGAAGGTGTAGAAGCCGCGCAGGTTCATGTTGTCGCCCGAGCGGCCGCCCTCGGCGGCGTTGAACGACAGTCCGGAGACGTTGCGCAGCGCCTCCTTGAGGCTGCCGACCTGCTGCTCTTCCATCAGGGTGTTGGTGACCGTGGTGACCGCCTGGGGGATGTCGTGCGGGTCCTGCAGGACCTTGCCGACGCGGGTGGCGGTGGCGCGGTGGCCGTCGTGGGGGGCTTCCTCGGCAGCGTTGACGGTGACCGTCGGGAGCGTCTTGGCCGAGGACGGGGTGGATTGCGCCTGCGCGCCCGCCGACAGGACGGCGAGCATGATCGCGCTCAGGGGTAGCAGCGGGCGGGCGGGGGCGTGCGCGGACTGCGCCGCGCCGGAACGAACGGCAGCTTTCATCGTGACTCTCAAGGGTTGGATCGGGAAGTCGGTGCTGGCTGGCTTCCCGATCGACGGAGTGACGATGACCGTTTCAGGTGGCTGGCTGGGCGAGACGTTGAGAATTATGTAAAAAACGAGAATCGTTCGCAACAAATTTCAGCGAGTCGAGATGGATCCCGGCTCGTGGTCGTGTTGTTCTCGCTCCGCCAAGCGGCTTGCGGCCCGCGGTGCGCGTGCCGGCTGCGGCTCAGTTGCCCGCCTGCCCCGCGCTCCACCCGCCCCCGAGCGCCTTGTACAGATTCACTGCAGCGGTGAGTCGGGCCAGGCGCGTGAGGGCGAGTTGGTCCTGCGACGCGAACAGGGTGCGCTGGGCGAGGAGCACCGTGAGCAGGCCGTCCGCGCCTTCGCGGTAACGCAGTTCGGCCAGGCGCAGGCTGCGCTCGGCTTCGGCGAGGATCTCGCGCTCGGCGGCCTCCTGATTGGTGTCGCGGACGCCGTTGGCGAGGGCGTCCTCGACTTCCTTGAGCGCGGCGAGGATCGCGCGGCGGTGGGATTCGACCAGTTCGCGCTGGCGCGAGCGCTGGATGTCGACGTCCGCGCGCAGGCGGCCGCCGTCGAAGATCTTCTGCAGCACGCTGGCCGAGATCGACAGCGTGCGTGTGGTGTCGGCCAGCGCCAGCAGCGCGGCGCTGCCCACGCCCGCACCGGCCGACAGGCTGATGCCGGGCAGCAGCGCGGCGCGCGCGGCGGCGATGTTGGCGGCCGCGGCGGCGAGCCGGGCTTCGCTGGCGCCGAGGTCGGGGCGGCGCAGCAGCAGCTCGGACGGCAACCCGGCGCCGACCGTGGGCACCTGCAGGGCCCCCAGGCGCTCGATGCCGCCCGCGCCGTCGGGGGTGGGTCCGGCCTGAGGGTTGCGGCCAAGCAGGATCGCGAGCGCGCTGCGCGTCTGGCGCAGTTGCACCTCGAGCGGCTCGATGGCCTTGCGCTGGTTGAGCACCGTGGTGCGCTGCTGACTCAGATCGAGCGCCGAGGCCGCACCGTTGTCGTAGCGCGCCTGCACCACGCGCAGCACGCGCTCGGCGGTGGCGAGGTTCCGGCGCGCGATGTCCAGGCGCTCCTGCAGCGCCAGGACCTGGAACCAGGTGGTGGCGACGCTGGCGCTGATCGACAGGCGGGCCGCGTCATAGTCGAAGCGGGTGGCCATGAGACCGGCGCGGCTGGCGTCTACGCCGGCGGCGATCCGGCCCCAGAGGTCGATCTCGTAGCTGGCGCCGAGGTCGATGCCGGTCGAACTGGATTCATTGCTGTCGACATTGCGAGTGCTGCTCCCGCCGCTCACGTCGAGTGACGGCAATAGCGACGCCCCGGCCTGGCGCAGCGCAAGCTCGGCCTGGACCACGCGTTCGGCCTGGATGCGCAGGTCGGGGGTGGTGGCCAGCGCTTCGGTGACGAAGGCATCGAGCCGGGCCGAGCCGAAGTCCTGCCACCAGGTGTCATGCGGCGGTGTGGCGGGTTCTGCCGCCCGGGCGGGTTCCGCCCACTGCGCCGGCAGCGCTTGCTCGGGACGCACGACGGGCTCGGTGAGCGCGCAGCCGGCGGTCAGGGCGGCGAGCAGGGCAGGGAGCAGACGCGTGCGCAGGGGGAAACCGGATGGATGTGTCATTCGGAGGCGAGGGCGACGACGGGGTCGAGTCGGGCAGCCTTGCGCGCGGGCAGGTAGCCGAACACCAGCCCGGTGAGGAAGGCACAACTGAAGGCGAGCACGACCGGCGTCAGCGAGTACTGCACCGCGGTGCCGAAGGCCTCGATGATCGCGGCGGCGCCGAGCCCGACCGCGACCCCGATCAGCCCGCCCACCGCCGAGACCACGAGGGCCTCGATGAGGAACTGCTGCAGGATGTTGCGGGTGCGTGCACCGGTGGCCATGCGGATGCCGATCTCGCGGGTGCGCTCGGTCACCGACACCAGCATGATGTTCATCACGCCGATGCCGCCCACCAGCAGCGAGATCGCCGCCACCGTGCCGAGCAGCACGGTGAGCGTGTTCTGCGTCTCCGACACGGTATCGATCACCGAGGCCATGTTGCGGATCTGGAAGTCCTCCACGCCGTGGCGGGCGAGCAGCAGCGCGCTTACCGCGGCCTGGGTGTCGTCGATCTGCCCGACGTCCTCGACCGCCACGGTCACATTGCGCAGGAATCGCTGGCCGGTGATGCGCAGGCTCGCCGTGGTGTAGGGCATGAAGACGATGTCGTCCTGGTCCTGCCCCCAGGGCGTGGCGCCCTTGGGCGTCATCACGCCCATGACCTGGAAGGGGATGTTGTTGACCAGGATGAACTCGCCCACCGCGTCGCGCCCGGGGAACAGGGCGCGCGCCACCGTCTGGCCGAGCACGGCGACCGTGGCGTAGCGCGCCTCGTCCTCCGCGCTGAAGAAGGTGCCGCTCGCCGGTAGCCAGTTGCGCGCCACGACGTAGTCGGCCGAGGTGCCGTTGACGCTGCTGCGGTGGTCGATGTTGCCGGCGCGCAGGGTGATGGTGGCGCCCTGCTCGGGCACCGAGGCGAGCACGTTGGGCAGCTCGGCGATCGCCTGCACGTCCTCGATCACCAGGGTGGCGGGGGCGTCGCGTCCGCGCGTGTTGGGTGCGCCGGGGCGCACGGTGAGCAGGTTCGTGCCCATCGCGCTGACCTGGTCGATCACCTTCTGCTTGGCGCCGTCGCCGATCGCCAGCATGGCGATCACCGAGGCGACGCCGATGACGATGCCGAGCAGGGTCAGGACGGTGCGGAAGAGGTTGGCGCGCAGCGCGCGCAGCGCGGTGCGGGTGGCCTCCACCACGTCCGACAGCGGCGAGGTGCGATCGATGTGGGGGGCGAAGTCGGGCTCCGGCTCCTGCGGCGGGTGCGGCCCGGGGTCGGCGACGATGCGGCCGTCGCGGATCTCGATGATGCGCTGCGCCTGCTCGGCGACCTCGCGCTCGTGGGTGATCAGCACGATGGTGTGGCCGGCGGCGGAGAGCTCGGCGAGCAGCTTCATGACCTCGGCGCCGCTTCGGCTGTCGAGCGCGCCGGTGGGCTCGTCGGCGAAGATGATGCGGCCGCCGTTCATCAGCGCGCGCGCGATCGACACGCGCTGCTGCTGGCCGCCGGAGAGCTGGCCGGGGCGATGGTGGATGCGCTCGCCGAGCCCGAGGCGCGCCAGCAGCGCCTCGGCACGGGCATGGCGTTCCTCGCGTGGCATGCCGGAATACACCGCCGGCACCTCGACATTGTCGCGCGCGGAGGCGCCGCCGAGCAGGTTGTAGCTCTGGAAGACGAAGCCGAAGGCCTCGCGGCGCAGGCGCGCGAGCGCGTCGCGGTCCAGCGCCGCGACGTCCGTGCCCATGAAGCGGTAGGTGCCGCTGGTGGGGCGATCGAGGCAGCCGAGGATGTTCATCAGCGTGGATTTGCCCGAACCCGAGGTGCCCATGATGGCGACGAACTCGCCAGGGTGGATGGTGAGGTCGATGCCGTGCAGCACGCGGGTCTCGACCTCGCCATTGACGAAGCTGCGCGTGATGCCCGAGAGCTCGATCAGCGGTGTTGCGGTCGTGGGCGGGGCGGCGGGCCGCGTGGCCGCTGCGCGCGCGCTGGCGGACGAGGTCGCGTCCTCGTCGGGAAGGCGTTCGATCTTCATAGCCGCGGCGTCATCTGCGGGCGACCGGCGCCGTTTCCGACCACCAGCCCGGAGACGACGCGTTCGCCCTCGGCCAGCCCGGACAGCACCTGTGCCTGCACGCGGTTGGAGACGCCGAGTTCGACCTTGCGTTCTTCCAGCGCGCCGCGTGCATCGGCGACCCGCACCGTACCCTGGCGCGGTCCGGCGCCGGAGGTGCCCGACGCTGCGCCGCGCCCCTGGCTCATCATGCCGCGCCCCGAGCCCATGCCATTGCCTGCGGGCGCCCCGGCGCCGGGCGGGGCTGCGGGGGCGGGGCCGGCCCCTGCCTGGGGCGGGCGCGCCTGGCCCTGGGCGAGTGCGGCCATCGGGATCAGCAGCGCATCCTTGGCCTGCGCGACCACGAAGAAGACCTGTGCGGTCATCTGCGTCATCAGCCGGCCGTCGGGATTGAGGACGTCGAAGAGCGCGTTGTAGAGCACCACGTTGTTGGTCACCGTGGGCGTGGGCTCGATCTTCTCGAGCTTGCCCTGCCAGCGCTTGCCGCTGCCGCCCAGGGTGGTGAAGTAGGCCTCCATGCCGAGCTTCAGGCGGCCGATGTCGGCTTCCGATACCTGGGTCTGCACGGTCATCGTGGACAGGTCGGCGATGCGCATCACCACCGGTGCCTGCTGGTTGGTGTTGAGCGTCTGGCCCTGGCGCGCAGTGATCGACACCACGGTGCCGGCCATCGGCGACAGGATGCGGGCGTATTGCAGGTTGGCCTCGTCGGCGCGCAGGGTCGATTCGATCTGCTCGATCTGCGCGCGCAGCGCCTCGAGCTGAGCCTCCGCCGACATCGCCGAGGCTTCGGCGGTCTGCAGGCTCTCCTTGGTGGTGGCGTCCTCGGCCATCAGCGCGCGCTGGCGGCGCTGCTGGATCTGCGCGAGGGCGAGCTGGGCCTCGCGGTCCTTCAGCTGCGCGCGCAGGTTCTTCAACTGGGCGCGCGAGGCGTCGACGCGGGCGCGATAGACCGTGGGGTCGATCTCCGCGAGCAGCTGGCCGGCCTCGACCGTGTCGCCGACCTCGACGTGGATCTTGCGCAACTGACCGGAGACCTGCGCGCCCACGTCCACATAGTCGCGCGGCTGCAGGGTGCCGGTGGCGGTGACGACGTCCTCGACGTCGCCGCGCTGCACGGTGGTGAACTGGTAGTTGGTGGTGGGGTCGCGCTCACCGATGAAGGCGCTGCGACCGTACCAGGCGCCGGCGAGCAGCAGCGGCACCAGGATCAGCAGGGCGCGGCGTCCCCAGCGCGGGCGGGCGGTTCGGTTGGAGGGCTTGTCTTCGTTCATTGGGCTCAGGGCTTGCCGGCGGACCGCCGGGCGCTGCATCGATTCGTGGGCAAGAGCATAGCGGCCCGCGAGACCTGCGCTTGTATCGGATTGAAGCCGCGTCGTTTACGGCTGGAGAGACCGCCCGTGGGACGCATCGTTCCGGCGCGCGACTCCAAAACGTTGACCGTAGTCAAGAAATGGCTTGTTTAGACAGAGTCTAATTAGCGCGTCGGAACATCCTGCTCCGGGCAGGGTGGGAAACCAAGAAGCGACAATTCGCCGAACTGGCAAGGAGAAGCATCATGATGAAGTTGAAGGCAACGAGCGTGGCGGTGGCATTGGTGGTGGCTGGCAGCGCCTGGGCGGCCGTGGCGGTGCGGGACGAACCGATCAAGCCGATCGAGCCGGCGAAGGTGGAGAACGCCGCCAAGGTCGAGCTCGGCAAGAAGTTGTGGTTCGAGCCGCGCCTGTCGATGTCGGGCATCATCTCCTGCAATACCTGCCACAACCTGTCGATGGGGGGCACCGACAACCTCAAGACCTCGATCGGCCACGGCTGGAAAGCCGGTCCGGTGAACTCGCCGACCGTCTATAACTCCAGCCTGGCGATCGCCCAGTTCTGGGACGGCCGTGCGGCCGACCTCAAGGAGCAGGCCGGCGGCCCGATCCAGGCCGGCGTCGAGATGAACATGCCGCACACCCTGGCGGTCGGCATCCTGCAGTCGATCCCGGGCTACGTCGAAGAGTTCGAGTCGGTGTACGGCAAGAACAAGATCGACATCGACATGATCACCGACTCGATCGCCGAGTTCGAGAAGACCCTGGTCACGCCCGATTCGCGCTTCGACAAGTGGCTCAGGGGCGACGACAAGGCGCTGTCCGAGAAAGAGCTCGCCGGCTACACCCTGTTCAAGGAAAGCGGCTGCGTGGCCTGCCACAACGGTCCGGCGGCCGGCGGCACGTCATTCCAGCGCATGGGCGTGGTCGAGCCGTACAAGAGCAGCTCGCCCGCCGAAGGCCGCTCGGCGGTCACCGGTGCCGATGCCGACCGCTTCAACTTCAAGGTGCCGACCCTGCGCAACGTCGCGCTGACCTACCCGTACTTCCACGACGGCGAGGCGGCGACGCTCGAGCAGGCGGTGGATACCATGGGGCGCCTGCAGCTCGGCCGCACCTACAGCAAGGATGAGATCGGACAGATCGTCGCCTTCCTGAAGACGCTGACCGGCGAACTGCCGCAGATCGCGATGCCGGTGCTGCCGCCGTCGAGCAACGCGACGCCGCGTCCCGATCCGTTCAAGTAATCCGAAAAGCCATCCGGCTTGCCGCAGGAATGCCGGGGCACGGACGCAGGTTCGTGCCCCGGTACTAGTTCTCATGGATTATTGACACGATCCGGGACCCGGTCCAGCATTCAGACAGGGTCCAATGTGAATCCGCACAGGGTGCGGATGCGCAACCAGAAGGTCGACTGCCATGATGAACACCTACGCATCCTCCGACGCCATCGCCTGCCTGCGCCAGGCCGGCATTCCGGTCACGCACCAGCGCATCGAGATTGCACGCGCCCTGTTTTCGGCGCCGGTGCATCTCTCGGCGGACCAGATCTGGGCGAAGGTGCTCGAGGCCTCGCCCGACGTCTCGCGCGCCACGGTGTACAACACCTTGCGGCTGTTCAGCGAGAAGAAGATGATCCGCGAGCTGTTCGTCGATCCCCAGCGCGTGGTGTACGACTCCACGACCGCGCCGCACCACCACCTCTACAACATCGACAGCGGCGAGGTGCGCGACATCTCGGACGACGAGTTGCGCGTGATCGGCCAGCCCCGCCTGCCCGCGGGCGTGGTGCTCGACGCAATCGACGTCATCGTGCGCGTGCGCAACCGCGCCGCCTGATCGCCTGCTCCCGGGAGCCGGGAGCGAGGGGGCCGCAATCGAAATAAGGGCGCCAGGGCGCGGAATCGCTCCGCATCCTGGCGCCTCCTTTCATTCCTTCCTCGACGTTCAGCGTTCCGGCACGGTCACAAAGCCCATCTTCTCGATGCCGGCGCTGCGCGCCTCGGCCATCACCTCCGCGATCACCTCGTAGCGCGTGTTGCGGTCGGCGCGCAGGTGAAGCTCCGGCTGGGGCTTTTGCGCCGCGGCGGCGCTCAGACGGGCGGGAAGGGCCACCTCGTCGACCGCCTCGTTGTTCCAGAACACGCGGCCGTCGCCGTCGATCGACAGTGCCACCGTCTCCGGCTTCTGTTCGGTCGGCGCGCTGGAGGCCTGCGGCAGGTCGATCTTGACCGAGTGGGTCAGCAGCGGCGCGGTGATCATGAACACGATCAGCAGCACCAGCATGACGTCGATCAGCGGCACCATGTTGATGTCGCTCTGCGGGGCGCGCGTCTCGCCCTGGCTGAATCCCCCGAAGGCCATCACGCCGCTCCGTGCGCGCCGGCCGGCGTGCCCGTGGCGACTTCGGCCGCGCGTGGCGCGGCGCCGGGCACTGCAGCGATGCGTGCGCCGGTGGCGAACCAGGCGTGCAGGTCGTGGGCGAAGGCGTCGAGTTCGGAGAGCTCGACGCGGTTGGCGCGCGTGATGGCGTTGTAGGCCAGCACCGCCGGGATGGCGACGAAGAGGCCGAAGGCGGTCATGATCAGCGCCTCGCCGACCGGGCCCGCCACCTTGTCCAGCGTCGCCATGCCCGAAACGCTGATGTTCACCAGCGCGTGGTAGATGCCCCACACCGTGCCGAAGAGGCCGACGAAGGGGGCGGTCGAGCCGATCGAGGCGAGCACGGTGAGGCCGGACTCGAGCGCCGCGGTCGACAGCGCGATCGACTTGCGCAGCGCGCGGGTGATGACCTCGTCGGTGTCGAGCTTGCCGCCGAGGGTGTTGCTGTGGGTGTGCCGGCGCACGTGCTGGGCGGCGGCGGCGCCCTGCTGGGCAAGCGCCTCGAAGGGCGACTCCGGGGCGCGCTCGGCGAGCACGCGCAGACCGGCGTCGAGGTCGGGGGCGGCCCAGAAGGCCTCTACGGCGCCGCTGTGGCTGCGCGCACGCAGCTGACGCAGGGAGCGGCTGAGGATCAGGTACCAGCTGGTGATCGACATCACCAGCAGGATCAGCGCCACCGCGCGGATGATGTTGTCGGATTGCGCCCACAGGTGGGCGAGGCCGAAGGCCTGCGAACTGTCCATGCTCAGTTTCCTTGAAGTTTGAAGACGATGGGCACCAGGACCCAGGATTCGATCGCGCTGTCGCCGCGCCGTGCGGGCACGAAGCGCCAGCGCGCCACCGCCTCGCGCGCGGCGCGGTCGAGGCGCTCGGAGCCGGAGCTGGTGCGCAGCTCGACCTGGGCGGGCTGGCCGTCGGGCGACACCAGCACGCGCAGCGTCACCTGGCCCTCCTCGCGCAGGCGGCGCGACAGCGCCGGGTAGGCCGGATGCGGGTTGTTCAGATAGGCGGCGTCGAAGCGCGCGGCGGTGACCGTGGCGGGCGCGGCCGTCGCTGCGGGTGCTGCGGCGGGTGGTGCCGGCGCGGGCGGCGGAGGGGCTGCGGGTTCTTCGGCCGCGCTCAGCGCGGTGGGCGACTCGGTGACTGGCGCCGGCTTCTTCACCACGGGCTTGGGCGTCGGCTTCTTCACCATCGGCGGGGTTGGCGGCGTGGGCTCGGGCGGGCGCGCCACCGGCCGAGGTTCAGGCGGGCGCGGCGGCTCCACGACGGGTTCGGGAGGCGCCGGTAAGGGCTCGGCGACCGCGGGCGCTGCGATGAGTGCGACCTGGATCGGCATCAGCTCGGCGGGCACGGGGCGCTCGCCGGCGAGCCTGGCGAGCATCGCCAGCCCGCCGAGGTGGGCGGCGACGATCAGGCCGAGGAGGGCGCCGCGCCGCAGCGGCGAGTTCCCGTGCGCTGCCGCGGTCGGGCGCGGAGCGACTTCCGCTCCGGAGGCAGGGGCGCGCATGGGCTGCGCCTCAGGATCCGTGGACAGCGACGGCGAAGGGGAAGGCAACAGCGACAATGCTTGGGCAGCTGGGTGCATCGGGGCGGAGGCGACGAGCCGCCTCCGCGGAGGCAGCGTTGGGTTGGTCGGGAGCGATCGGGCGGGCCGGGATCAGGAGGCGCCGGGGTCCATCTGCGACTGCAGGTAGTTCTGCAGGCCGACGCTGTCGACCAGACCGAGCTGCGTCTCCAGGTAATCGATGTGTTCCTCGGTGTCTTCCAGGATGTGCTCGAAGAGCTCGCGCGACACGTAATCCTTGCTGGACTCGCAGTAGGCGATCGCCTCGATCAGGTTGGCGCGTCCGCCGAGCTCGAGCTTGAGATCCCCCTGCATGCATTCGGGCACGTTCTCGCCGATCAGCAGCTTGTCGAGATTCTGCAGGTTGGGCAGCCCCTCCAGGAAGAGCACGCGCTCGATCAGCATGTCCGCGTGCTTCATCTCCTCGATCGACTCGTCGTACTCGTGCTTGCCGAGCCGCGTGAAACCCCAGTTCTTGTACATGCGCGCATGCAGGAAGTACTGGTTGATCGCGGTGAGTTCGATGGTGAGCTGCTTGTTGAGGTACTGGATGACTTTCTTGTCGCCTTTCATGTTGCCTCCAGGGATGCGGTGAATGCCGGAGCGATGCCTGCGAACAGCGCGGTCACGCCCGGGCGGGGCGTGGCGGGTACGGCCGAGCGCAGGCACTCGTGCGCGCAGCGGGCGCAGCGACCACACTCTGCGGTCACGCCGAGCGAATGGCGCAGGTCGCGCAGGGTCCGCGCGCCCTGCGCCGCGGCGTGGTGGATCTGGCGTTCGGTGACCGCGTTGCATACGCACACGTACATAGTCTAGCCTCCTGACGGGGTTTTGCCCCGATATGGCATCGCCTGGAAGGTCATTTGGTGAGGATCAGCTTGCCGTTGCGCGTCGTGCGCAAGATGTACTCGCTGCCCTCGTGCTCGATCCGCAACTCGCGCCGGCCGCCGAGGAGCTCCTTGCTGGTGAGCAGGGGGCGCCGCTGTGCAGTCGAATCCGCATCGGGCCGGCTGGCCGGCATGGCGGCGGAAACGGGGAATTCGCAAGGTTGCATGATCGAACGACGTTAAAAATACGAATGATTCGCATTAAATCACGAGTCGCCGACGCATGCAATGCCGGCGCGCATCCGCTGCCCGCTGGCTTCACTCCAGGAGCATCAGGACGTTCAGGGGCTGGTTGGCGGCAGAGGCGGCAGGCAGGTAGGCGAGCGCGTTCGGGTCGGCGAGCACGCGGCCGAGCGCGTCGGCCGCGTCGGCCGCCTCGTGGGGCGGATGGGCGCGCCCGGTGAAGACCATCCGCGACCAGTAGGCGCGGATCTGGCTGGGGTTCTTGCCGGTCAGGCGCTGATAGAAGAGGTCGCGTTCGGCGCCGGCCGGCAGGTCGAGCAGGCGGACGCCACGCCCGTCGGGCAGGGTGGTGCGGCGGCCGAGGTAGAGCTGGGCGGCGGTCTCGCGGTCGACTTCGGCGATGCCTCCGGCGTGGGCGCTGACCAGGACGACGCCTTGCGCGTGCGCTCCGGCCTGCCAGAGGGCGAGCACGAGCGTCAGCATCGGCGCAAGACCGAGCCGTCGGAGCAGGCGCGCCGGATCAGAACACCACATCGACCGACACGCTCAGCAGATTGATGCTGCGATCGTCGAGACCGGGGGCGAAGGGGTTGCCCCGCGCGATGAAGCTGCCGTGCGCGCCGCGATCGGTTTCGATGTGGCTGAATTCGGCCTTCACCGCCGAATTCGGCGTGAAGTCCCAACGCGTGCCGAGGGTGACGCTGCGCTGGGCCTGGTTGCGCGAGCGGTTGAAGACCGCAACCGCTGCGGCGCTTTGTGGCGAGTCCGCCAGCCCGGGGTCGGCCAGCGGCGCGTCCTGGCGCTGGCGGGCGAGACCGAAATAAGGCATCCATGCGCCGAAGCGCCGCCCGACCGCGACATAGGCTCCGGTCGCGCTGTTGACGAAGGCGTCCGCCTGCAGGCGCCCGAGCTCGGCGATCACCCGCCAGCGCCCGTCGTCCCACTGCATGCCGAGGGAGCTGAAGCTGGCGTGGGCACCCTTCCCGCTCAATCGCGCCTGCAGGTCGGGCGGGATCCGCCAGGTGTCGACGAGGTCCCGGTACGACTGCGAGGTCCGGATCACCGCCAGCTCCGCCTCCGCGTGGCTCGCGCTGAAGCTCAACTCGTCGCGCTCCAGCGTCACGGTGAGGCCGCGCAGCCGGCGCAGATTCGCGCGTCCGCCACCGATCACGGGGATGCGGCTGCTGCCAAGATACGGGTGCAGCTCGATGAAGGATCCGCCGATCGGGCTGCGATGCAGCAGGTCGATGCCATCCATGTCGGCGAAGGGGTTGAGCGCGTAGACCTCTGCCGGCGGGCGGACCCAGGGCTGGCTGTAGTTGATGTCGGCGGTCTCGGACAGCATGAAGAAGGGGCTGCGCAGGCGCCCGGCACGCACGGTCAGCGCGGGGCTCAGGGCGTGGCTCAGGAAGGCCAGGGCAGGCCGCGGCGTGTAGTCGCCGCGCTGGGTCTCGCGCGTCACGACCTGCAGCACCGCTCCGGTGCCGTCACCGGACTGCCAGCCGAGCTGTACCCCGAGCACCGAGTCCGGCCCGGTGTCGACGCGGTTGCCGCCCGGCGCGTCGATCCCGACGCGGGCGAACTCCAGGTCGTCCGCGCGGCTGTAGACCGCCCCGGCGGTCGCGAAGCCCGACACCTGCAGGTCGGGTGCGGCGCCCGTGCCGGGGCTGGACGCCAGCGCGGCGATGCCGGCGAGCAGCAACAAGGTGCGGCGAGGGCTCATCGGCGCTCCGGAGCGGGATTGTGCAAGCGGTTGAAGGTGGCGTCGCGGTCGAGCGGCCGCGAGAACAGGTAGCCCTGTCCGAAGTCGCAGCCCATCGCGCGCAGGATCTCGAGCTGGGCCTCATCCTCGATGCACTCGGCGACGACGGTCATGCCGAGGTCGTGGGCGAGTTCGATGCTGTGCCGCACGATCGCGCGCAGGCGCTGGTCGTACGGCAGCGAGCGCACGAAGGAGCCGTCGAGCTTGACCTGGTTGCACGGCATCGTGTGCAGGTAGCTCAGCGTCGAGTAGCCGGTGCCGAAGTCGTCGATGAGGATGTCGAGTCCGGCGGCGCGCAGGGCATGGAGGTGGTCGATCGCCGGGCCGTCCGGATGGGCGAGCACGCTCTCCGTGACCTCGAAGCGGATGCGTTCGCGCGCCACGCCGACACGGTCGATGGCGGCGAGCAGTTCGGCGGCGAGATCCGGGCGTGCGAGCTGGCGCGCGGACAGGTTCACGCTGACGCGCAGCGGCGCGTCGGCTGGCAGCCGGCCCGCCCATTCGCGCAGGTCGGCGCACACGCGCTCGAGCACGAGCGTGCCGATGTCGTGGATCAGGTCGAGCGCCTCGGCGAGCGGGATGAACTCGCCCGGCGAGAGCAGGCCGAGCGTCGGGTGCGGCCAGCGCACCAGGGCCTCGAAGCTGGTCGTACGCAGGTTCGCGAGCTCGACGATGGGCTGGTACCACACCTGCAGCCCGCCCTGGGTGAGCGCCTTGCGCAGTTCGGCCTCGACCTGCAGCGCGCGCACCGCGGCGGCGTGCATCTCGGTGTGGAAGAATTCGATCGGCCCCCGCTCGCTGCGACGGGCCTTGTGCAGTGCGTTGTCGGCATCGCGCAGCAGCGATTCGGCGTCCTCGCGCTCGTTGTCGCTGATGGCGACGCCCACCCGGCAGCGCGGGTGCAGTTGCTGACCGTCGTCGTCGGGTGCGAAGGCCGGCAGCGCGACCAGCTGCTCGCAGATGCGCAGCGCGTCGATCGAGCTCTCCACACCGTTGAGCAGCACCGCGAACTGGTCACCCCCCACCCGCGCGCACACGTCGCCATCGCGCATCAGGGCCGCGATGTGGGCACCGATCCGGCGCAGCAGTTCGTCGCCCACGAGGTGCCCGTAGCTGTCGTTGACCAGGCTGAAGCGCTCCAGGTTGATCGCCAGGATCGCGATCTGGGTGAGGTCCCCGCGCCGGCGCTGGGCAAGCGCGCGGTTGGCGTGCTCGATGAACATTGCCCGGTTGGGCAGGCCGGTGAGTCCGTCGTGCAAGGCATCGTGCACCAGCTGCTGTTCGGCGCGCTTGCGCAGGTCGATGTCGCCGAGCGAACCAGCCATGCGGTAGGCATGCAGGTTCTCGTCGCGATCGGCGACTCCGCGCATCAGCACCCAGCGGTAGGCGCCGTCGGGCAGGCGGACGCGCAGTTCCATGATGAAATGGTTGCTGTCGCCCTTGAGGTGTTCGACCAGGCGCTGGCGGTAGGCGTCGCGCTCGTAGGGGTGGAGGTAGGCGAGCATGTCCTCCGGCCGGTTCGACAGGGTTCCCGGCTGGACCCCGAGGATCTGGCAGAAGCGCTCGGAGTAATAGACGTCGTCGGCGTCGATGTCCCAGTCCCACAGGCCGTCGTTGGACCCGCGCAGGGCCAGGGCATGGCGCTCCTCGCTCGCCCGCAGGCGCACCGCCGTATCCTGCAGCTCGGCGATCCGGTTCTGCAGCGCCTCGGCCATCAGGTTGAAGTGGTTGGCGATCACCGCCAGCTCGTCCTTGCCACGCGACTCGACGCGGTGCGCGAGGAAGCCGTTGGCGATCGCACGACTGCCCTCCAGCAGCAGGCGCAGGTTGCGGGTGAGCAGATAGCCGAGCGAGGAGAGCAGGACGAAGGTGAGCAGGATCTCCGCGATCGCGATCGCCAGGCCTTGCTGCATGATCGCCTCGCGGGCCGCGGCGAGTACCGAGACCGAGACTCCGAACTGCAGCACGCCGACCTGGTTGCGCGGCAGCAGCAGTTGCCGGCGCACATGCACGAGGTCGTCGGCGAGCAGGGTCTCGAAGAAACGGTGGCGTTGTTCGTCCGGCTCCGGCACCTGCTCCAGCCCGGGCATGCCGGCGCTCACCAGCAGATGACCGCGCGCGTCGCGGATGCGCACATAGAGCAGGCCTTCGTCGGCGTCGGCAAGAAGCTCGCCGAGCACGTCCTCGAGCCCGTCGAGCCGGCCCTGCTCGCCGTAGGCGGTGGCCATCGCGTGCAGCATGCTCGCGGTCTGACCGATCGTCGTCTCCAGGCTCGCCGACATTGCGTTGTTCATCAGCCGCACGCTGTTCGCGAGCAACATGCTCAGCAACACCACCTGCACCACCGTACTCGCGAGCAACAGGCGGATGCGGATCGACGAGGGGCGGAGGGCGAACGAGCTCGGCGATGTTTCGGGCGGCACGCGAACCTCAGCGCCGGGCGAGCCTGCGCACCGCGGACGAGGCTGCGATGCTGCCGTTGGCAGCGAAGCTCTCCAGGTTGGCTTCCAGGCGGTCCGGGTCGTACAGATAATTGACCATCAATCCCCAAGACTGGCGCAGGCCCTTGTCCGAGCGGTCGGCGAGCCAGTTCAGGCGCTCGATGCGGGCACCGTTGCCGAGGTGGAAGCGCGCCACCGTGTCGACCGGGCGGTCGCCGCGGCGTGCCTCGCTCAGGTAGCGTGCGCCCAGCCGCAGCAGGGGCTCGCGCAAGGACTCGGCGAGCGCCTCGTCCTCGACCCACGCCGGGTCGCCGGCGAGCACCGCGGCGAGGCGCGTCGAGTCGACGCCTTCGATGCCGAGCGTCGCCAGGCGCTTCCAGTCGGTGGCGGTGAAGGCCTCGGCGAAGGCCTCCGGGTCGCGCTGCGCCCAGCGCACCAGGCCCGGCATCGGCGACAGCGTGGCGAAGGTCTTCAGGCGCGGAAAGTCGCGCTTGAGGTCGTCGATCACCCGCTTGAGCAGGAAGTTGCCGAAGCTCACCCCGCGCAGGCCCTTTTGCGTGGCGCTGATCGAATAGAAGATCGCGGTCGTCGCCCGGCTCGCATCGGCGAGCGGCGCCTCGATGTCGAGCAGGCGCTGCACGTCGTCGGCGATCTCCTCGAGCAGTGCGACCTGAACGAAGATCAGCGGCTCGAGCGGCATGCGCGGATGGAAGAAGGCGTAGCAGCGGCGGTCGGAGTCGAGCCGGTTCTTGAGGTCCTTCCAGGAGCGGATCTCGTGCACCGCCTCGTACTCGACGAGCTTCTCGAGCAGGGCGGCGGGCGAACTCCAGGTGATGCGCTGCAGTTCCAGGAAGCCGACGTCGAACCACGCCGACAGGCGCGTCTCGAGCTCGCGGTCGAGCGGCTTGAGCAGCGGATCGTCGGCGATGAAGCGCAGCAGGTCGGCACGCAGGTCGACGAGGAACTTGACCCCCTGCGGGATCGCGTTGAACTGGGTGAGGATGCGCAGCCGGCGCGAGCGCAGGGCGGCGCGCAGCTCGGCTTCCGCGTCCCATTGCCGCGGCGTGCCGACCGCGGCCTGGTAGGCGGCGTGCGCCTGCGCCACCCGCGCCGGATCGGGGCCGAACTCGTGGGCGATCAGGCGCAGGAAGGCGTGGCGGCCGACGTCGTCCAGGCGCAGATAGGTCTCGGCCAGGCGGGCGGCACGCTGGCGCGTCGATACTTCGCCGCCGCGGCCCTCGGCGCACTCCTGCAACTGCGTGCGCAGGCGCTCGAGATCGCTCTCATCCGGGGGCTTGCCCAGGTGCGCGGCGCTCGCGACGAGCTCGCGAACGCGGTTCAGTCCCCGGGAGACCAGTCCTGCACCGCCCATGTCGTCCTCCTGTCCGATTCAGTTCGGATATCGTGCTTACATGATAGCCCGCTTTGGGGAGTCGCTTGTGCAGCCTGCGAATGGACTGTGTGCGATATTCACGTCCCTGCCGCAGCCCCGCCTACCTTCCGGTCCCGCGCGTGCGCGCGGCGGCGAGCATCAGCAGCCCGGCGAGCACCATGGGCACGCAAAGCCATTGTGCGGTGGACAGGCCGAGCGACAAGGTGCCGAAGATGCCCGGATCGGGCGTACGGAAGAACTCCGCGACGAAGCGCAGCGCGCCATAGCCGACCAGGAACATCGCCGACACCGCGCGCAGCGGGCGCGGGCTGGCCGAGTAAGACCACAGCAGCAGGAACAGCAGCAATCCCTCGCCAGCGGCCTGGTAGAGCTGCGAGGGATGGCGCGGCAGCGCATCCACCCAGGGGAAGATCATGGCCCACGGCAGCTCCGTCTCCGCCGGCCGGCCCCACAGTTCGCCGTTGATGAAGTTGCCGAGCCGCCCGGCCGCCAGCCCGGTCGGCACCAGCGGCGCGATGAAGTCGGTGACCTGCCAGAAGCCCTTGCCGTGCCGGCGACCGTACAGCCACATCGCCACCAGCACGCCCAGGAAGCCGCCGTGGAAGCTCATCCCGCCCTTCCACACCGCGAGGATCTCGCCCGGGTGTTGCAGATAGTAGCCGGGCTGGAAGAACAACACCTCGCCGAGGCGCCCGCCCACGATCACCCCGATCACACCGTACATCAGGAGGTCGTCGATCCCCTGCTCGTCCCAGCCCAGCTCCGGACGGCGCCGCGCGTGGAGGCGGCCGAGCACGACGAAGAGCACGAAGGCGACCAAGTACATCAGCCCGTACCAGCGCACCGAAAGCGGGCCGAGGGAGAAGGCGATCGGGTCGAATTGGGGGTGGACGAGCATGGAGTGTGCGAGGCGCGAGGCGCGAGGTGTGAGGTGTGAGGTGTGAGGTGTGAGGCGCCGAGCGCAGGGCTGCCGGCCTTCAGTCGAACTGCTTGCGGAACTCCGCGAACGCTCCGCGCAGTGCCTCGAGTTCCTCGCGCAGACGGCGGACCTCGTCCTCGAGTTCCCCGATGCGCCCGCGCCCGCCGCCTGCCGTGCCGACGGACTGCGCCTCGGCCATCTCCTGCACCGCGGCGTCGCCGCCGAGCAGGTGAACGTGGCGGGTCTCCTTGGTGCCGGGCGCACGCGGCAGCTCGGCGACCAGCGGCGGGTACTTCTCGGCCAGGTGCTCGAGCACGGCATCGACCGCGGCGACGTCGTCGAAACGGTGCAGGCGCTCGCAGCGCTGGCGCAGCTCGCCCGCGGTCTGCGCGCCGCGCAGCAGCAGGATCGCCAATACGGCCTGTTCGGCCGGCGGCAACGAGTGGCGCAGGCGGACCAGGTGCTCGTACTTGGCCACGCGCGCGCTCTGCTGGTCGCGCTTGGACACCAGGCGGCGGACGATCAGGCGGTCGACCGCGTCCTGCACCTCGGCCTCGGACAGGCTCATCACCGGCTCGCGCGCGGTGAGCTGGTTGCATCCGGTGGTGATGGCGTTGATCGACAGCGGATAGGCGTCGGGGGTGATGAAGGACTTCTCGATCAGCACGCCGAGCACGCGGATCTCGGCCGGGTCGAGGTCGAAGCCGGCCTCGGTCGTGGGGGTCGTGTCCTGCATGGAGCCTCCTGCGGTGTCGGACTTCGGATGATACGCCAGCCGGATCGTCCGCCCCACCGCGGCGTCCCCGCATGCACCGCAGCTTGCCGACGCTCGCCCCACGCGCGTTAGAATCGAACCCTTTCCCGCCGATTTCCCGGAGCGCCCCATGCCCCAGTACCGTTCCCGCACGTCCACCGCCGGCCGCAACATGGCGGGCGCCCGCGCCCTGTGGCGCGCCACCGGCATGAAGGACGGCGACTTCGAAAAGCCGATCATCGCGATCGCCAACAGCTTCACCCAGTTCGTGCCCGGCCACGTGCACCTGAAGGATCTCGGTCAGCTCGTCGCGCGCGAGATCGAGTCCGCCGGCGGCGTCGCCAAGGAATTCAACACCATCGCGGTCGATGACGGCATCGCCATGGGCCACGGCGGCATGCTGTATTCGCTGCCCTCGCGCGAGCTCATCGCCGACAGCGTCGAGTACATGTGCAACGCGCACACGGCGGACGCGCTGGTGTGCATCTCGAACTGCGACAAGATCACCCCGGGCATGCTGATGGCCGCGCTGCGCCTGAACATCCCGGCGATCTTCGTCTCCGGCGGTCCGATGGAGGCCGGCAAGGTCAAGTGGGAAGCCAAGGTGATCTCGCTCGACCTCGTGGATGCGATGGTCAAGGCGGCCGACAAGTCGTGTTCGGACGAGGAAGTCGACGCCATCGAGCGCTCGGCCTGCCCGACCTGCGGGTCGTGCTCGGGCATGTTCACAGCCAACTCGATGAACTGCCTCACCGAGGCGCTCGGCCTGTCGCTGCCCGGCAACGGCACCACGCTCGCCACCCACGCCGACCGCGAGCGCCTGTTCAAGGAAGCCGGCCGCCGCATCGTCGATCTCGCGCGTCGTTACTACGAAAAGGACGACGCCTCGGTGCTGCCGCGCTCGATCGCCAGCTTCCAGGCCTTCGAGAACGCGATGAGCCTGGACGTGGCCATGGGCGGCTCGACCAACACCGTGCTGCACCTGCTCGCCGCCGCGCGCGAGGCCGGCGTGGACTTCACGATGAAGGACATCGACCGCGTCAGCCGCCGCGTGCCCTGCCTGTGCAAGGTCGCGCCCGCGATCGCCGACGTGCACATCGAGGACGTGCATCGTGCCGGCGGCATCATGTCCATCCTCGGTGAACTCGACCGCGCCGGCCTGCTGCACACCGATGTGCCGACCGTGCACAGCGCGAGCCTGGGCGAAGCCCTGGACAAGTGGGACATCAAGCGCACCGAAGACGAAGCGGTGCACACCTTCTTCCGTGCAGCGCCGGGCGGGGTGCCGACCCAGGTCGCCTTCAGTCAGGACCGGCGCTGGAAGTCGCTCGACGTCGACCGCGAGCACGGCATCATCCGCAACAAGGAACATGCCTTCACGGCCGACGGAGGGCTGGCCGTGCTCTACGGCAACATCGCCGAGAAGGGCTGCATCGTGAAGACCGCCGGGGTGGATGAATCCATCTGGAAGTTCACCGGCAAGGCCAGGGTGTACGAGAGCCAGGAAGACGCGGTGGAGGGCATCCTCGGCGAGCAGGTGCAGGCGGGCGACGTGGTGGTGATCCGCTACGAAGGCCCGAAGGGCGGCCCCGGCATGCAGGAGATGCTCTATCCCACCTCTTACCTGAAGAGCCGCGGCCTGGGCGCGCAGTGCGCGCTGCTCACCGACGGACGCTTCTCGGGCGGCACCTCGGGCCTGTCGATCGGCCATGCGTCGCCCGAGGCGGCCTGCGGCGGCGCGATCGCGCTGGTCGAGGACGGCGACACGATCGAGATCGACATCCCCGCGCGCCGCATCCACCTCGCCGTCGCCGACGCCGAGCTCGCCCGCCGTCGTGCCGCGATGGAGGCGAAGGGCAATGCGGCCTGGAAGCCGGTGAAGCGCGAACGCGTGGTCTCCGCCGCGCTGCAGGCCTACGCCGCGCTCACCACCTCGGCCGACACCGGCGCGGTGCGGGACGTCACCCAGGTCCAGCGCTGATCGACCCCGGCCGATTGACCCGTCATCGGCCGCTCACTACCATCGACGCCATGGATACCGAACTCGCACAGCTCGAAGCCCAGCTCGAGCACCTGATCAGCCACTACGAGCGCCTGAAGGCCGACAACGCCGCCCTGCGCGGTCGCGTCGTGCAGCTCGAGGGCGAGAATCGCCGGCTCTCCGACAAGGTCCGCGTCGCCGCGGACCGCCTCGCGGGCCTGCTCGACAAACTGCCGGAGGCTTGAAGCGATGTCCGCCGATCACCTCGACATGATGCTGCTGGGCAAGGAGTACCGCATCTCCTGCACGCCCGAATCGCGCGACGAACTGCTCGCCACCGTCGCCTTCCTCGACGACAAGCTTCGTGAGATCGGTGCCCGCACCGGCTCCTCCGGCGAAAAGCTGGCGGTCATGACCGCGCTCAACATCGCCCACGAGTTCCTCCTGCACCAGCGCGGCAACGGGTTTGACATGCCGGGCATGAAGCGTAGAATCGGTCTCATGAAAGCGCGCCTGGACGGTGTTCTGGGGCAGCAGGACAAGCTTTTCTGAAGGCAGTTCGAGCAGTACCGGTCAATCCCCTGCAGTGTTCGTCGAAGTCGTAGATTCCTTGAACCAATAGTCGAGAGACTCGGTCGCCAACCATCGATGCCGCTGGTGTGAACGCCCCTCGCCGGGTGATCCTGAAGCGGAAGGGACGCGACCTCCCTGAACCCAAGGTTCAGGATGCCCGGCGGAGACGGCACAGGCGGGGGGCCTTACAAGAGGGCGCGGTGAGCGATCACCGCGCCCTCTTCACGTCCACGCGCCCGACACCTCGCTCCCTGCGCCTCACGCTGATGCTGCACTGCAAACTCTTAACGCAATCTTTACGCATGGCCGCCTAGTATCCGCAGCGTCCATACACAGTCTCGCGGCGTTTGCCGTCCTTGTCGCGATGCAAGCCTATTTCCCCGTCCTCGGTGTGCTCGGCATGATGCTGATGCTGTTCGGGCTGGTGATGGGCTTTCCGCTCGCGGTGTCCTTCGCGCTCGAAGACGGTGCCACCGAGGCCTACGACCTCGCCATCCTCGCCACCTTCGCGACCGGGCTGCTCATGTGGGCCGCGGGCCGGCGGGCGCGGCGCGACCTGCACGTCTCCGACGGCTTCCTGCTCGTGGCCGCGACCTGGCTGATCACGCCGGTGTTCGGGGCGCTGCCGCTGCTGTTCTACCTTCCGGAACTCTCGTTCACCGACGCCTACTTCGAGGCCGCCTCCGGGCTCACCACGACCGGTGCCACGGTGCTTACCGGGCTCGACACGATGCCGGTGTCGATCAACCTGTGGCGCTGCTTCATGCACTGGGTGGGCGGCATGGGCGTGATCGTGCTGATGGTCGCGGTGCTGCCGCTGCTGGGCATCGGCGGGCGGCAGATCTTCCGCGCCGAGACGCCCGGGCCGATGAAGGAGTCCAGCCTCACCCCGCGCATCGCCGAGACCGCCAAGGGCCTGTGGGGCGTTTATGTAGTGCTCACCGCAGGCTGCACCCTCGCGCTCTTGCAGGCCGGCATGGCGCCGTGGGATGCCTTGATCCATGCCTTCTCGATCATGGGGCTGGGCGGCTTCTCCACCCGGGACGCCAGCCTCGGCGCCTTCGACAGCGTGCCGATCGAGACCGTCACCATCGTGTTCGCGCTGCTCTCGGGCATCAACTATGCCACCCACTACCTCGCCCTGGTGCGGCGCACGCCGCGCCCTTACGGCGAGGACCCCGAGCTACGCTGGTTCTTCGGCGTGCTCGGGGTCACCGTGGTCTTTCTGACCGTGTATCTGCTCGAATCGGGCGCCTATCGGGATGGCGCGCTCGCGTTCCGCCACGTCTCCTTCCACGCCGTCTCGCTGGCGACCTCGCTCGGTCTGGCGACCTACGACTACACGGTGTGGCCGATGTTCGCGCAGGTGTGGATTCTGTTCCTGAGCAGCTTCGCCGCCTGCTCCGGCTCGACCGGTGGCGGCATCAAGATGATGCGCGCGATCATCCTGTACAAGCAGGTTCACCGCGAGATCGTGCGCTCGCTGCATCCGAGCGCGGTGGTGCCGCTGCGTCTGGGCAGGCAGCCGGTGTCCGACAACGTGCTGCACGCGGTACTCGCGTTCAGCTTCATGTACATGGTCAGCATCGTCAGCCTGACGCTGATCCTCGCCGCTTCCGGGCTGGACCTGATCACCGCGTTCTCGGGCGTGGTGGCCTGCATCAACAATGCCGGGCCAGGGCTGGCCGCGCTGGGGCCGGCGGGCAACTACCAGGGCTTGGGCGATTTCCAGACTTGGGTGATGAGCTTTGCGATGATTCTCGGCCGCCTGGAGATCTTCACCCTGCTGGTGGTGCTGACGCCGGCGTTCTGGCGGCGCTGAGCGGCTCGGGCACCAGCCGGTAGCCCACGCCGGGTTCGGTGAGGATGTGGACGGGCAGGCGCGGGTCGGGTTCGAGCTTGCGGCGCAAACCGGCCATATAGACGCGCAGGTAATGTGCGTGCTCGACGTGGTTCGGGCCCCAGGCGCCGGTCAGCAGCTGGCGCTGCGTCACCACGCGACCCGCTGCGGTGGCGAGCAGGCCGAGCAGGCGGAACTCGATCGGGGTCAGGTGGACCGGCGCGCCGCCACGCGTCACCCGGCGCTGCTCGAGGTCGAGTTCCACGTCGCCGAAGGCGATGCACGCCGTGGCCTGCGGCGGACGCAGCGCGCGGCGCAGCAGGGCGCGGACGCGGGCGAGCAACTCGGCGACGCCGAAGGGCTTGGCGAGATAGTCGTCGGCGCCGGCGTCGAGCGCCGCGACCTTGTCGGCCTCGTCGCTGCGCGCCGACAGCACCAGCACCGGCATGCCGCTCCATCCGCGCAGCTCGGCCAGCAGCGCCGTGCCGTCGCCGTCGGGCAGGCCGAGGTCGAGCACCAGCAGGTCGGGCCGGCGGCTGGCGAGCTCGATGCGGCCGCGCTCGAGCGCGGCGGCCTCGCGCACCGTGCAGCCCTCGGATTCCAGCGCCGCGCGCACGAAACGGCGGATGCCGGCCTCGTCCTCGACCAGCAGCACGACCGGGGAGGGGGGCTGGGCGCTCTTCATTGTGGGGGCGCTCCGGCCTCGTCCTCGGGAGGCGGTCGGTCCGGCTGGGGTGGCAGCGGCAGCTGCAGCACGAAGCAGGCGCCGCCGCCGGCGCGGTTGTGTGCGCTCACGCTGCCGCCGTGTGCCGCGACGATGGCGTGCACGATCGCCAGACCCAGCCCGGTGCCGGCATCGCCGGTCGCCGTCGTTGCGTCGGCCGCGCCGCGCGGATGGGGGGCGCGCACGAAGCGCTCGAAGATCGCCTGCTCGCGCCCCGGCGGCAGGCCGCAACCGTCGTCGCACAGACTGATGCGGATCCAGCCGGCGCCGACCTGCGCCGCCAGCACGATGTGCCCTCCCTCCGGGGTGTGCGCGATCGCGTTGTCGAGCAGGTTGCACACCACCCGCTCCATCAGCACCGCGTCGGCGTGCAGCAGTGGCAGTTCCTCGGGCAGCTCGAGCGCGAACACGTGCGCGCGCAGGGCGTGGGCGCGCGCCTGCAGCGCGCTGCCGAGCAGCTCGTCCACCGCCAGCCAGTCGAGCGCGAGGCGCGGCGCCCCGGATTGCAGGCGGGAGAGGTCGAGCAGGTCGCGCGCGAGCGCATGGGTGCGCAAGGCCTCGGCGCGGATCGCCTCGGCCAGCTCGGCCTGCGCCGGCGGCAGCGGCGGTCCGGCCAGCGGGAGCGACTCGGCGAGTCCGGCGAGTGCGGTCAGCGGCGTGCGCAGGTCGTGCGACAGCGAGGCGAGCAAGGTGTTGCGCAGGCGCTCGGTGTCGGCGGCGAGGCGCGCCTGTGCCGCCTCTTCCGCACGCGCCTCGGCAGAGTCGCGTTCGCGGCGCAGGCGCGCGGCCAGCTCCGCGGTGGTCAGTGCCACCGCGAGCAGCACGGCGAAGGTCAGCAGGTACTGCAGGTCCGAGACCGCCAGCGTGAAGTGCGGATGCACGAAGAAGAAGTCGAACAGCGCCACCGCCAGGAAGGCGGCGAACACGGCCGGCCCGCGACCGAGCCGGATCGCTGCGAACAGCACCGCGAGCGGGAACAGCATGGCGATGTTGGCGAGATCGAACTGCCCGAGCAGCGGCGCACCGACCAGCGCCACCGCACCCGCCGCCAGCGCAGCGAGCAGGTAATTGCGCAGCGGGGCGCGGTCGGGAAGGCGGTCGCGTGGTGTCGGCAGGGCCATGCCGCGATGGTACCAGCGTGCCCATCCCGCCGCGTCCGCGCCGGCCCTGCCCGGGAGGATTCCCACGGTCCGCTTGCACTGCCCCTCGGCTTTGACCGATAGTTCCGCTCCTTGCGCACTGCAACACGCGGCGTGCCTCGAACCCGAACGGAAACGCAATGACCTTCGACCTCTGGTGGCTCGCCTACCCGGTGCTCGGCGCGGCGGTGGGCTTCTTCGCCGGCCTGCTCGGTGTGGGCGGCGGCGGCATCATGGTGCCGATGTTGACGACCTTCTTCCTTGCCCAGGGCTTCCCGCAGTCCCAGGTGGTGCACATGGCGCTCGGCACCTCGATGGCGGCCATCGTGCTGACCTCGGTGTCCAGCCTGCGTGCGCACCACGCGCGTGGCGCGGTGCGCTGGGACGTGGTGCGCGCGATCACGCCCGGCATCCTCGTCGGCACCTTCGCCGCCACTTTCATCGCCGCGCGCGTGTCCACCGTGCCGCTGGCGATCTTCTTCGCCGTCTTCATGGCCTACGTGTCGATCCAGATGCTGCTCAACATCAAGCCCAAGCCCGCGCGCGAGCTGCCCGGGGCACTCGGCATGAGCGCGGCCGGCCTCGGCATCGGCGGTGTGTCGGCGCTGGTCGCGATCGGCGGCGGCTCGCTGTCGGTGCCCTTCATGACCTGGTGCAACGTCAAGATGCAGAACGCGATCGGTACCTCCGCGGCGATCGGCTTGCCGATCGCGCTCGCCGGCACGGTCGGCTACCTGGTCAATGGCTGGGGCGCACCCGACATGCCGGCGCTCACCTTCGGCTATGTGTACCTGCCGGCGCTGGTGCTGGTCTCCGTGGTCAGCACCTTCTTCGCCCCGCTCGGCGCGAAGCTGGCCCACCGCCTGCCGGTGGCGACGCTGAAGAAGGTGTTTGCCGGGATGCTGGTCCTGCTGTGTGCCAAGATGCTGCACAGCATCTTCGCCTGAACGAACTCGCTGGACGAATCTGCCGGAGACTTCCATGAGCTGGACGATGTGGCTTGGCTTTCTTGCCGCCGCACTGGTGATCGCGGTCTCGCCGGGACCGGGCGCCGTGCTGTCGATGTCGACCGGCCTGCGCTACGGCTACACCGCCGCGCTGCGCGCGATCACCGGCCTGGAGATCGCGCTGTTGCTGCAACTTGGCGTCGTGGCGCTCGGCCTCGGTGCGGTGCTCGCGACCTCGGAGACGGCGTTCGCGGTGGTGAAATTCGCCGGCGCGGCCTACCTGATCTGGCTCGGCGTGCAGAAGTGGCGCTCGCCGCCCGAGCCGATCGACGGGGACGGCGAGGGCGTGCGGGTGCAGTCGCGCCGCCAGCTCTACGCTCAGGGCATCCTGGTGAACCTGACCAACCCGAAGGCGATCGTGTTCATCGCCGCGCTGGTGCCGCAGTTCATCGTGCCCGACCGGCCGCAGTGGCCGCAGTTCGCGATCATCGGCGCAACCATGGTCGGGGTCGACGTGATGGTGATGTCCTGCTATGCGCTGCTCGCCACGCGTTTCCGCCCCCTGCTGCGCGACCCGCGCCTGCTGCGCCTGCAGAACCGCCTGTTCGGCGGCCTCTTCGTCGGCGCCGGGGCGATGCTGGCGGCCTCGAGCCGCTGAGCCGCCCCGGGTCCGGGCCGGCAATGGGCGATGGCGCGAACGGCGGTGCCGCAATCGCGGCTTGCGTCGCTCCCACAAGAACGCTCCGCCGCCCCCGAGCCCCGGCAGGAGCGACGCAAGTCGCGATCCCCCGCGCCCCGAGACCCGCCGCCGCTCCGTGGAAACCGATCCGGTTCAGCGCTCGGGTGCCGCGAGTGCCTTCTGCAGCGTCGCCAGGTTGGCGCGCATCATGCGCACGTAGCTGGGCGCCGGGCCGTCGGCCTTCGACAGCGCGTCGGAATACAGCGTGCCGCCCACGACCGCGCCGCTTTCGCTGCGGATGCGCTCGATCAGGCGAGGATCGGCGGTGTTCTCGATGAACACCGCCGGCACCTTTTCCGCCGCGAGCTGGCGGATCAGGCCGGCCACGCCCTTGGCGGTGGGCTCGGCGTTGTTCGCCACGCCGACGGGCGACAGGAAGCGGATGTCGTAGGCGCGCGCGAAGTACCCGAAGGCCGCGTGCGAACTCACCACCTTGCGGCGCTCGGCGGGCAGCGCCGCGAAGGCGGCACGGATCTCCGCGTCGAGCGCCTGCAACTCGCCGTCGTAGCGTGCGGCCGCGGCGCGGTAGGTGGTCGCGCCGTCCGGGTCGGCGGTGGCGAGGGCGGCGGCGATGTTGGCGACGTAGCGGCGCACGTTCGCCACGTCCTGCCAGGCGTGCGGGTCGACCGCCTTGCCCTTGCCATGATCGTGGCCAAGGTCGTGCCCGTCGTCGCGCCTCATCTCCAGCGTCGAGATCCCCGCGCTCGCCACCACCACCGCCCCCTTGAATCCGCCGGCGCGCGCCAGCCGCGTCATCCAGTCGTCGAAGCCGAGGCCGTTGACCACCACCAGCGCAGCCTTGCCGATCTCGCGCGCGTCCGAGGGACGCGGCTGGAAGGCGTGGGCGTCCTCGTCGGGACCGACCAGGGTGCGCACCTTGATGCGCTCGCCGCCGACCTGGGCGACGAGGTCGCCGAGGATGCTGAAGCTGGTCGCCACTTCGAGCGCCTGGGCGTGGGCGCTGCCGCCCAGGAGCAGGGCGGCGCAGGCCGCGAGGGTGCGCAGGCGGCGCAAGCGGTAGGGGAATCTCATCGTCGTCGGGTCCGGGTTGAAGAAAGGAAAGAAGGTGTACTCGAGCCGCAGGGCCCCACCGCGGATTTCCGCCGCGATCGCTTTCGTAGGAGCGACGCAAGTCGCGACTCCGGTCGCAGGGCGGTCGCTCGTGTCGGCGACTGACCAAGCGCTGCGATCGCGACTTGCGTCGCGCCCACAAGAGCCATCACGTCTCCGCGTCGCTCCTGCCGGAGCAGTCGAGCTGCCCGCAGGCGACATCGGGCCTCACGACTCGAGGTGGTGCCGTACCGGCAGGCGTCCGGCGAGCAGGCCACCGGGGGCCGCGAGCAGCGACACGAAATAGACCACGCCGCACACCAGCACGATCGCCGGCCCGGCAGGCACGTCGGCATGGAAGGACAGCAGCAGCCCGCTCGCGCCGCTGCCGAAGGCGAACAGCACCGCGAGCAGCAGCAGCATCGGCAGGCCGTTCGTCCACAGGCGCGCCGCGGCCGCGGGCAGGATCATGATGCCTACCGCCATCAGCGTGCCGAGCGCGTGGAAGCCGCTCACCAGGTTCACCACCACCAGCATCAGGAAGCCGTAGTGCGCCACCGGCGACCACCGGCTCACCCCGCGCAGGAAGGCGGGGTCGAAGCACTCCATGACGAGCGGGCGGAACAGCAGCGCCAGGCTCGCCAGGGTCACGCTGGCGATGCTCGCGATCAGCAGCAGCGAGGCGTCGTCGAGCCCGAGCACGGAGCCGAAGAGGACGTGCAGCAGGTCGAGGTTCTGCCCGCGCAGCGACACGATCATGACCCCCGCGGCGAGCGAGAGCAGGTAGAAGGCGGCCAGGCTGGCGTCCTCCTTGAGCACCGAGGCGCGCGTCACCAGCCCCGCGGCGAACACCACCACCAGGCCGGCGACGATGCCGCCCACCGTCATCGCGCCCAGTGACAGGCCGAAGGCGAGGTAGCCGAGCGCGGCGCCGGGCAGGATGGCGTGGCTCATCGCGTCGCCCATCAGGCTCATGCGGCGCAGCAGCAGGAACACGCCCACCGGCGTGGCGCCGAGCGCGAGCGCCAGGCAGCCGGCGAGCGCGCGGCGCATGAAGGCGAACTCGGTGAAGGGGGAGATGAGGAGGTCGAACACTGCGAAGGCCTGGTTTGCTGGCGCGGGTTGCGGATTCAGTGGCGGGGAAGGCCGCGGCGCGGACGCGGCGCGGTGTGTGCCGCGGGGTGCGGATGGGCGTGGCCGTGGCCTTCGTCGTGCGCATGTCCATGGTCATGCGCGTGCGGATGTGCCGCCGAATCGGGCGCCACCGCGACTGTCAACTCCTCGATGTGGCATTCGTGCGCGTGCTCGTCGAAGGCTTCCGACAGGCGGCGCGCGCGCGCCAGGCGCTCGGGCGTCAGCACCTCGGCGGTGGGGCCGAAGGCCACCGGCTCGCGCGACAGCAGCAGGGCGGTCGGAAAGTGGCGGCGCACCTGCTCGAGGTCGTGCACCACGGTGAGGATGGTGCGGCCCTCGTCGTGCCAGCCCAGGATCAGCTCCACGAGATCGTCCACCGTGCGGCTGTCGATGGCCGCGAAGGGCTCGTCGAGCAGGATCAGCGGCGCGTCCTGCAACATCAGGCGGGCGAAACGCGCGCGCTGCAGTTGGCCGCCCGAGAGCGATCCGATGGGGCGCGACTCGAAGCCCGCCATGCCCACCGCCTCGAGCGCGGCGCGCACGCGTCGGCGCTGCTCGCGCGAGACGCCGCCGAAGGCGCCGATCTCGTGCCACAGGCCCATCGCGACCACGTCGAACACCGACACCGGGAAGCTGTGGTCGATCTCGCCGCGCTGTGGCATGTAGGCCAGTCCCCCCGCGGGCAGCTCGGGCAGCAGGATGCGCCCGCCGATCGGCCGCAGCTCGCCGGCGAGGCCCTTGAGCAGGGTGGATTTGCCTGCGCCGTTGGGGCCCACCACGGCGACGAGCGCGCCCGCGGGAATCTCGGCCGACAGGTGATGCACCGCCGGGTGGCGGTCGTAGCCCAGGGTGAGGTTGTCGAGGCGGATCATCGGCAGCGCGAGGCGGTTCATTGCAAGGCCCACAGCACGGTCGCCCATAGCAGCGCCAGCGCGCCGGCGACCAGGGCGAGGCGCGCGGCCAGGCCCGCGCCCAGCAGGCTACGTGCCGGGAAGGGGCGCGTGTCGTCGTCGGCTTGGGGATCGGTGCCGTGCAGGACGGGGGGCGCGCGCTTCATCGTTCCTTCCTCTCCACGCCCTCGCGGCCGCAATCGGCGCACGCGCCATGCAGCACCAGCTCGGCGCGTGCGACCGCGAAGCCGGCGGGCAGGGTCGGCGCGGCGGCGGACACGTCCTCCAGGCACACGATCTGGCCACAGCGCTCGCAGTGGAAATGGGCGTGGCGGTGGTCGCCGTCGCGGCGGATCTCGAAGCGCCAGGCGCGTTCGCCCCCCGCGATTCGCTGCGCAATACCCTGTTCCACCAGCCAGTCGAGCGCGCGGTAGAGGGTGACACGGTCGTGGGCGATGCCCGCCCCGTCGAGCGCGGCGCCGAGCTCGTCGTGCGAGAGCGGATGGGCGCTGCGCTGCAAGGCCTGGATCACCGCCACCCGCGTGCGCGTGACGCGGCCGCCGCGTGCGGCGATGAGCTCGCGGGCAGCGTCGGTGGCGGCAGGGTGTTCGTGCAGGGGCATATCGAAGCCTGTTGCGGCGGGGCGCGGGGAAACGGCTCTTGTGGCAGGGTGGTCGCTTTTGATGCAACATTGTAGCATTAGACTTGCGTGCCCCGCGCTGCATGGTTTTCAGCACTCGTCACGCGCCCCGAATCGCTTGTCTCCACTTCCCACGACCATGCCAGCCTGCTTGCGTCCGATCCTCCTCTCCAGCGTCATCGTCCTGGCCCTCGCGCTCCCTGTCGCCGCGCCGGCACAGCATGCGCATGGCGCACACCAGCACGGCGTCGCCGAACTGACCGTTGTACTGGAAGGCCGCATGTTGCAGCTGGAGCTGATCTCGCCGCTCGACAACCTCGTCGGCTTCGAGCATGCGCCGGCGAACGAGACGCAGCGCGGTGCGCTCGCCGATGCGGAGCGCCTCCTGCTCGACAGCGAGGCGGTGTTCGCGCTCCCGTCGGAAGCTGGCTGCGTGATCCGTGAGGTCGGCATCGAATCGCCGTGGCGGGACAGCGGGCGCGAACACGGTCGGGGCCAAACACGCGACCACAACCGGCCGGCCCGCGGCGATCACGAGGACATGGTGGCAAGCTACGGTTTCGAGTGCGCGCATCCCGAGGCGCTGCGTCGGCTGGAGTTGCGCGTCTTCAAGCACTTCCCGCGCCTGCAGCGCGTGCGCGCCGAGTTCGCCACCCCGCGCGGCCAGGGGGGCGGTGTGCTCACCTCGGGCGCCGCCGCGCTCGCGCTGTGAGCGCGGCAGTGCGAGCGCACCCGACGCCGGCGGTGCGCATCTCCGGCCTGCGCTACCGCTGGCCGGGCAGCGCGCAGGACTGCCTGGCGATCGACGCGCTGCAGCTCGGCGCCGGTGAGCGCGTCTTCCTGCGCGGGCCGAGCGGCAGCGGCAAGACCACGCTGCTGTCGCTGGTCGGCGGGGTGATCCTGCCGCAGGCCGGCACGGTCGAGGTCGGCGGGCAGGCGCTCGGCGCGCTGTCGGCGGGCGCGCGCGACCGCTTCCGTGCCGACCACGTCGGCTTCGTGTTCCAGCTCTTCAACCTGCTGCCCTGGCTGTCCGCGCGCGACAACATCCTGCTCGCCTGCCGCTTCGCGCCGCAGCGGCGCGCGCGTATCGCGGCCGCGGGCAGCACGCCGGCTGCCGAGGCGGCGCGCCTGGCGGCGCGGCTCGACCTCGGCGTCGAGCTGCTCGAGCGCCCGGCCACGCAGCTCTCGGTCGGCCAGCAGCAGCGCGTGGCCGCGGCGCGCGCGCTGATCGGCCGTCCCGGCCTGGTGGTGGCGGACGAGCCCACCTCCGCGCTCGACGCCGATCGTCAGCAGACCTTCATCGACCTGCTGCTCGACGAATGCGCCGCGGTCGGCGCCGCGCTGCTCTTCGTCAGCCACGACCAGCGCCTGGCAGCGCACTTCGACCGCGTGCTCGACCTCGGTGCGCTCGTCCGCGCCGGCCTCGCTGCGGAGGACGCGCGATGAGCCCCGTCTTCATGCTGTCGCTGCGCAGCATCGCCAACCGCAGGCTGTCGGCCGCGCTCACCGTGGTCGCGGTGGCGCTGGCAGTGGCGCTGCTGCTCGGGGTCGAGCGCCTGCGCAACGATGCGCGCGCGGGCTTCGCGCAGACGATTTCCGCCACCGACCTGGTGGTGGGCGCGCGCAGCGGCCCGGTGCAGCTGCTGCTGTACTCGGTCTTCCACATCGGCGACGCCACCGCCAACCTGTCGTGGGCCAGCATCGAGCACGTCGCCGCGCTGCCCCAGGTGAAGTGGCTGGTACCGCTCGCGCTCGGCGACTCGCACCGCGGTCACCGCGTGGTCGGCACCACCACGGACTTCTTCGCGCAATACCGCCATGGCGAGGGGCGCAGTCTGGTCTTCGCGGCCGGCGGCCCGTTCGCCGGCGCAACCGCGCGCGTCGAGGACCTCTTCCAGACCGTGATCGGCGCCGAGGTCGCCGCCCGCCATGGTTACCGCCTCGGCGAGCGCATCGTGCTCAGCCACGGCGGCGGCGCGGGGGAGGGCGGAGCGCGCTTCGCCGAGCACGCCGACAAGCCCTTCACCGTGGTCGGCATCCTCGCGCCCAGCGCCACGCCGCTCGACCGCGCCGTGCTGGTGAGCCTGGAGGGCCTGGAGGCGATTCATGTCGATTGGCATGGCGGCGCGCCCATCCCGGGCCTGAAGATCACGCCCGAGCAGGTGCGCAAGTTCGACCTGCGCCCCAAATCCGTCACGGCCGCGCTCGTCGGGCTGCACAGCCGCAGCGCGGTGTTCCGCGTGCAGCGCCAGATCAACGCCTACGCCGGCGAACCGCTCACCGCCATCCTGCCCGGTGCGACCCTGCAGCAGCTGTGGGACCTCGTCGGCATCGCCGAGCGCGCGCTGCTCGCGGTCTCGGCCCTGGTGGTCGTGGTCGGCCTGACGGGCATGGTGGCGGTGGTGCTGGCAAGCCTGGGCGAGCGCCGCCGCGAGCTCGCCATCCTGCGTGCGCTGGGTGCCAGCCCGCGCGAGGTCTTCGCGCTGCTCGCGCTTGAGAGCCTGCTGCTCGCCACTGCGGGCATCGCGCTCGGCCTCGGGCTGCTGTATGGTGCGGGCGCCGCGCTCGCCCCCTGGCTCGCCGCGCAGCATGGCTTGCAGTTGAGCCTGGGCTGGCCCGCGGCGGGCGAATGGCGCCTGCTCGGCGCGGTGCTCGCCGCCAGCCTGGTCGCCAGCCTGCTGCCGGCGCTGCGCGCCTACCGCCAGTCGCTCGCCGACGGCATGACCGTGCGGACCTGAGGCGGGATGCACCGCCTCGTTCGCGGGGCCGGGAGGGCCCGGATCCATCACCGCACGCCTGCAACCGGAGGCAGGAAATGAACACGAATCTGCACCTCGCCCGCTTGGTCCCGCGCGCGCTGCGCGTCGTACCGCTGCTTGCCCTGTTGGCGTTCGCGCCGCTGCCGGCTGGCGCGCAGGCCCCGGCCGGCGAGTCCGCCGGCCAGTACGCGGTGGGCGACCGCCTCGCTGCGCCCGCGCCGGGAAAGGGCGAGTTCCGCGAGATCAGCTGGGACGACCTCATCCCTGCCGACTGGAACCCCGAGGGCTTCCTCTCGGGCCTCGAGCTCGACAAGCTCGAGGACAACGACCCGCGCGCCGCCGAGGCGCTGCAGCGCATGCGCGAGGAGTGGGACCGTGCGCCCCTGGTCGAGCGCATGGCTGGTGCGCGCGTGCGCATCCCCGGCTTCGTCGTGCCGCTCGAGACCAGCGGCGAGAAGATCCGCGAGTTTCTCCTCGTCCCGTATTTCGGTGCCTGCGTGCACGTCCCGCCGCCGCCCGCCAACCAGCTCATCCACGTCATCCCCGACAAGCCCGTGCCGGGCGGCTGGAACATGCTGCCGGTGTGGGTGGACGGGGTCATGGCGGTGGGGCGCATCGATTCCGACATGGGTACCGCGGGCTACCAGCTGCGCGCGGTGAAGGTGGAGGAGTACGTCGAGGAGAAGCCGAAGCGGCGATGAAGCGCCTGCCCGCGCCGGGATCGCGACTCGCGTCGCTCCCACAGGCGCTTTCGGAAGCGCGGTGACGTGCCGTGGGAGCGACGCAAGTCGCGATTGCGGCGCCGCAGTCCTCGCCGGCCGCGCATCGCCGACCGGATCGCCCGATCGCGACTCGCGTCGCTCCTACAGGCGCCTTCGGAAGCGCGGTGACGTGCCGTAGGAGCGACGCAAGTCGCGATTGCGGCGCCGCGGCTAGCGCCCCCGGAACACCGGTGCCCGCTTCTCGCTGAATGCGGCAAGGCCCTCGCGATAGTCCGCGGTGGCGAGGAAGTCGAAGGCGCGGCGCTTCTCCTCCTCGTCCAGCGCCACGCCGGTGCTCAGCCGGCGCACCCACTGCTTGTGCCAGCGCGCCACCAGCGGCGCGCCCGCGCGGATGCGCTCGGCCGACACGGCGGCCTCCTCGAATACGCGTTCGTCGTCCACCACGCGGGTCAGCAGGCCCTTCTGCAGCGCCTCGCGCGCATCCAGGATGCGGCCCTCGAGCAGGATTTCCAGGACCACCGCCGGGCCGACCAGGGCGAGCAGGCCGGCCATCTCGCCCGGATACATCGAGAACCCCAGGCGGTTGATCGGCGCGCCGAAGCGTGCCGACTCGCCCGCGATGCGGATGTCGCAGCAGCCGGCGATCTCCAGCCCGCCGCCCACGCAGGCGCCGCGGATCGCCGCCACGGTGGGCACGGCGCAGTCGCGGATCGCGTTCAGCGCGCTCGCCACCAGGTCCTCGTGGTAGTGCAGCGCATCGTCCACCGTCGCGCGCACGCTGCGGAACTCCTCGATGTCGCCGCCGGCGGCGAAGGCGTTCTCGCCCGCGCCGCGCACGATCACGCAGCGCACCGAATCGTCGGCGGCGATGCGCGCCATCGCCGCCGAGAGTCCGCGCCACATCGCCGCGTTCACAGCGTTCAGCTTGGTCGGGTTGTGCAGGGTCACGGTGGCGATGCCCTGGTCGATGTCGAGGTCGATTCTTGTGTTCATCGGTTCGCCGTTTTCGATAAATAAAATTTTTCCATACGGATGTGTATGGAGTCTTATGGATGATATATCATCCGCTCGCCTACGATGCCGCGTCAGACGGCCGCCGAGGCAGGAGGAAAGGTGGAGGCAAAGCAGTTCGTGTTGCTTATCCTTGGGAGGGAGTGAAAGTGTCTAGCTCGATGTATGCGCACATCCGGCGCAACCCGCGGTTCGCGGAGCTTGTCGCCAAGCGCACCCGCTTCGCGGGCATTCTGGCGGCGATCGTCCTGATCGTCTTTTACGGCTTCGTGCTGCTCGTGGCGTTCGCGCCCGAGCTCATCGGCAAGCGTCTGTTCGAGGGCAGCAACCTGACCTTCGGCATCCTCGCCGGCCTGCTGCAGTTCATCTTCTTCTGGGTCCTGACCCTGGTGTACGTCCGCCGCGCCAACGGCGAGTTCGACGACATCAACAAGGAACTCGTGAAGGCCGCCTGGAAGGAGGAAAAATGATGAACGCCCGTAGCCTTTCCCGCAGCGCCGCCGGCCTGCTCGCGCTGGCCGCCAGCCCGCTGGTGCTCGCCGCCGGTCCCGCGATGGACGCCGCCGAGAAGCAGCCGCTCAACCTCCACGCCATCGGCATGTTCTTCGTGTTCGTGCTGATGACCCTGGGCATCACCTACTGGGCGGCCAGCCGCACCAAGTCGACCGCCGACTTCTACACCGCCGGCGGTGGCATCACCGGCTTCCAGAACGGCCTCGCGATCGCCGGCGACTACATGTCCGCCGCCACGCTGCTCGGTCTCACCGCGATGATGTACGCGCAGGGTGTGGATGCCTACATCTACATGCTCTCCTTCTTCGTGGGCTGGCCGATCATCCTGTTCCTGATGGCCGAGCGTCTGCGCAACCTGGGCAAGTTCACCTTCGCCGACATCACTGCCTACCGCCTCGACCAGGGCAAGGTGCGCACGATGGCCGCGGTGAGCTCGCTGACCGTGGTGTGCTTCTACCTGGTGGCGCAGATGGTCGGTGCCGGCCAGCTCATCAAGCTGCTGTTCGGTCTCGACTACAACATCGCGCTCGTCGTCGTCGGCGCGCTGATGATGGTGTACGTCACCTTCGGCGGCATGGTCGCCACCACCTGGGTGCAGATCATCAAGGCCTGCATGCTGCTGATCGGCGGTACCGCGGTGGGCGTGCTCGCGTTCAGCCAGTTCGGCTTCTCGTTCGACGAGCTCACCAACCGTGCGATGGAAGTGCACAAGCTGGGCCAGAAGCTGCTCAACCCCGGCAGCCTGCTCGCCGACCCGGTGACCGCGATCTCGCTCGGCCTCGGCCTGATGTTCGGCACCGCCGGCCTGCCGCACATCCTGATGCGCTTCTTCACCGTGACCGATGCCAAGGAAGCGCGCAAGTCCGTGCTCTACGCCTCGGGTATCGTCGCCTACTTCTTCAACGTCATCGCCATCATGGGCCTGTGCGCGATCATCATCGTCGGCCAGAACCCGCAGTTCTTCGAAGGCGGCGTGATCGGCGGCAAGGTCATCGGCGGCGGCAACATGATCGCCATGCACCTGGCCAACGCGGTCGGTGGCAACCTTCTGCTCGGCTTCCTGTCGGCGGTGGCCTTCGCGACCATCCTCGCGGTGGTGGCCGGCCTGGCGCTGGCCGGTGCCTCGGCGATCTCGCACGACATCTACTCGCGCGTCATCATGAAGGGCAAGGCCGACGAAGCGACCGAACTGCGGGTGTCGAAGTTCGCCACCATCGGCCTCGGTGTGGTCGCGGTGCTGCTCGGCATGGCCTTCGAGAAGATGAACATCGCGTTCATGGTCGCGCTCGCCTTCGGCGTGGCCGCTTCGGCCAACTTCCCGGTGCTGATCCTGTCGATGTACTGGAAGGGCCTCACCACCAAGGGTGCCCTCGTGGGCGGCTACTCCGGCCTGGTCAGCGCGGTGCTGTTCGTGCTGCTGTCCAAGTCGGTGTGGGTGGATGTGCTGGGCAACGCTTCGGCGATCTTCCCCTACACCCAGCCGGCGCTGTTCTCGATGCCGATCGCCTTCTTCATGACCTGGCTGTTCTCCACGCTCGACAAGAGCAAGGCGGCCGAGGCCGAGAAGGAAGCCTTCGAGGACCAGTACGTGCGCGCCCAGACCGGTGTCGGCGCCGCGACCGCCTCGTCGCACTGACCGAAGCGCGCGGTTCCCCGAACCGCGCCGCATCCCCGACCCGCCCCGCGCTCCCGCGCCGGGCGGGTTTTTCGTCGACCGGCGGTGCGCCTCTTCGCCGCCGGATCGCGACGGGCGTCACTCCTGCAAGAAACTCGAGGCGCTGGTCGGGCCACGACGGTTTTCGTGGGAGCGACGCCAGCCGCGATCGGGCGATGTGGCGGGCGATGCGCGGCCGGAAAGGGCTGCGGGGGCGCAATCGCGACCCGCGTCGCTCCTACATTCCTCCTGCATTCCTCCTCCATCCCTTCCCGGGGGGGGGGCGGCGATGCGCCGGGGCACCGATTGCCCTTCAGGCCGCGGTGGTAGACTCGCAGACTAGATTCTGGTTTTGCCTTCCGGCGGGACCTTCATCCCAAAGGAGTCGTCGTGCCTGTCAACGAACTGCTCGTCATCCTGCTGCTGATCGCAGCGAGCGCCTTCTTTTCCATGTCCGAGATCTCCCTCGCGGCTGCGCGCAAGATCAAGCTGCGCGTCATGGCCGAGGCAGGGCATCTCAACGCCCGGCGCGTGCTTGCGCTGCAGGACAGTCCGGGCCACTTCTTCACCGTGGTGCAGATCGGCCTCAACGCCGTCGCCATTCTCGGCGGCGTAGTCGGCGAACAGGCGCTTTCTCCCTACGTCACCGAGCTGCTGCGCCGGGCCTACGCCGGCCCGATGCTCGACACCATCGCCTTCGTCGTCTCCTTCGTTTTCGTCACCTCGCTGTTCGTGCTTTTTGCCGACCTCATGCCCAAGCGCCTGGCCATGGTCCAGCCCGAACGCATCGCGGTGGCGGTGGTGCAGCCGATGCAGGTGTGCATGTGGCTGTTCGCGCCGCTGGTGTGGGTCTTCAACGGCGCGGCCAACCTCATCTTCCGCTGGTTCAAGTTGCCGAGCGTGCGCATCGAGGACATCACCGCCGACGACATCATGGCCATGGCCGACGCCGGTGCCCAGGCCGGCGCGCTGCTGCGCCAGGAGCAGCACCTGATCAGCAACGTGTTCGAGCTCGACTCGCGTATCGTGCCCTCGGCGATGACCTCGCGCGAGAACATCGTCTTCCTCACCCTGTCGGAGTCCGAGGAGAGCATCCGGCGCAAGATCGCCGCCCACCCGCACGGGAAGTTTCCGGTGTGCGAGGACGGCATCGACAGCGTGATCGGCTATGTGGACTCGAAGGACATCCTGCCGCGCATCGTGCAGGGCCAGGATCTGTCCTTGCGCACCCAGCCGATCGTGCGCAAGGTGCTGATGCTGCCCGACACGCTCACGCTCTTCGAGGCGCTCGAGCGCTTCCGCGACGCCAAGGAGGATTTCGCGCTCATCCTCAACGAATACGCGCTGGTGGTGGGCCTGCTGTCGCTGCAGGACGTGATGAACACGGTGATGGGCGATCTCGTCAGCCCCTTCCAGGAAGAGCTCATCGTGCGCCGAGACGACAACTCCTGGCTCATCGACGGCGCCACGCCGATCGAGGACGTCATGCAGGCGCTCGAGATCGAGGTCTTCGAGGGCTTCCAGAACTACGAGACCGTCGCCGGTTTCCTGATGTACCGCCTGCGCAAGGTCCCCAAGCGCACCGACTTCGTGACCTACCTCGGCTACAAGTTCGAGGTGGTCGACATCGACAACTACCGCATCGACCAAGTGCTGGTCACCCGCGAGACCCCGGTCGGCGCCGTGTAACAACAAGCCGGTTCCGACGCCCGTCGTCCGCGTCGGCGCCTGTCGGGTGCGGAATCGCCGCAATCGCGACTTGCGTCGCTCCCACGAAAACCGGCGGCGGCTTCGGTGGGATGTAGGAGCGACGCGAGTCGCGATTGCGGGCGTGTCGGCCGGGTCGCTCCCACACGAAATCAATGTGGCCAGGCCTCACGCGGCCTGCGTCTTCGCCTCGGCGATGCGGGCGAGGGCGGCGCGGCCGCTGAGGATGTGGGTGCGCATCAGGGTCTCGGCGCGCGCGCCGTCGCGGTCGAGCAAGGCCTGGAGGATGTCGCGGTGCTCGGCGAGCGACTGCTCCAGCCGGCCCTCCGAGAACAGCGAGTGGTGGCGCGACAGCTTGATCACCTTGCGCAGGTCCTCGATCACGTGGAGCAACCAGCGATTGTCGGCGATCTCCTGCAGGGCGAGGTGGAAGGCCTGGTTGGCCTCGAAGAAGCGGTCGATGTCGGGCTTGCCGGCGGCCTTCTCGAGGTTGGCGTGGATCGCGCGCAGGCGGGCGAGGTCGTCCTCGGTCGCGCGCGCAGCCGACAGCCGGGCGCACTCGCCTTCGAGCATCGACATCACGCTGAACACCTCGTCGAGATCGCGCTCCGAGATCTCGGTCACGTAGCAGCCGCGCCGCGGCTTGAGCGTCACCAGGCCCTCGGAGGCCAGTACCTTCAGCGCCTCGCGCAGCGGTGTGCGCGAGATGCCGTAGTGCTCGGCCAGCGCCTGTTCGTCCACCCAGGTGCCGGGCGGCAGCTCGTGCGAGAAGATCCGCTGGCGCAGGCGCTCGGCCACTTCCTGGTAGAGCGCGATCGGAGCGATGCGGGTGGCGTTCATGGGCGGATTCTTTCTTCGGAGCGGATTCAAAAGGTGGCGCGGGGCAGGGCCATCACGGGTGGTGGTGGCGCGTGCATGCCCTCTCTCGCCGGACGGGCCCGGCTCGCTGCGCGCCCTTTCCGACCGTCGGAACGCATTCGCCCGCTGCCGCCTATTGCATTCATAATTATGGATAAAGTATTATTTTTCCTGCAGTGCAAGTCAACTTCCGAAGCGCGATGCGTCATGGGAGGCGCCGGGACCACCCGGCGGAAGAGAGGGGACGCGTCGCTTGCCGGAGCGTCGACGGCCGCTCGTGGGATCGCCACGGGCGGCTTCGTCGCCGCCCCGGGGGGTTTGACTTGCCGATAAATCACCAATCCGGGTCGCGCCTGTACCCCAGGCCGCCGCAGATCTCACGAGGTTTCCCATGTCGAAAGCCAACGATCCCGTCTATCCCCAGCCCGACATCGAGGCCTGGAAAAAGGCTGCCGCCAAGCAGGCGCCGGGGGGCGACCTCGACAAGCTGAACTGGATCACGCCCGAGGGCCTCTCGGTCAAGCCGCTGTACACCAAGGCCGACACCGAAGGCCTGCAGCACGCCGACACGCTGCCCGGCTTCGAGCCCTTCCTGCGCGGCCCGCAGCCCACCATGTACGCGGTCAAGCCGTGGACCATCCGCCAGTACGCCGGCTTCTCCACCGCCGAAGCGTCCAACGCCTTCTACCGCAAGGCGCTCGCCGCCGGCGGCCAGGGCGTGTCGGTCGCGTTCGACCTGGCGACCCACCGCGGCTACGACTCCGACCATCCGCGCGTGACCGGCGACGTCGGCAAGGCCGGCGTGGCGATCGACTCGGTCGAGGACATGAAGATCCTGTTCGACCAGATCCCGCTCGACAAGGTGTCGGTGTCGATGACGATGAACGGTGCCGTGCTGCCGATCCTCGCCGGCTACATCGTCGCCGCCGAGGAGCAGGGCGTGAGCCAGGACAAGCTCTCGGGCACGATCCAGAACGACATCCTGAAAGAGTTCATGGTGCGGAACACCTACATCTATCCGCCCACCCCGTCGATGAAGATCATCGCCGACATCTTCGGCTACACCGCGCAGCACATGCCGAAGTTCAACAGCATCTCGATTTCCGGTTACCACATCCAGGAGGCGGGCGCCAACCAGGCCATCGAGCTCGCCTTCACGCTCGCCGACGGTGTCGAGTACGTGCGCACCGGCATCAACTCCGGCATGGACGTCGACACCTTCGCCGGCCGCCTGTCCTTCTTCTGGGCGGTGGGCATGAACTTCTACCTCGAGATCGCCAAGATGCGCGCCGCGCGCCTGCTGTGGTGGCGGCTCATGAAGCAGTTCAACCCCAAGAGCGCCAAGTCGATGATGCTGCGCACGCACTCGCAGACCTCCGGCTGGTCGCTCACCGAGCAGGACCCCTACAACAACGTCGTGCGCACCACGATCGAGGCCATGGCTGCGGTGTTCGGCGGCACCCAGTCGCTGCACACCAACGCGCTCGACGAGGCGATCGCCCTGCCTACCGAGTTCTCCGCCCGCATCGCGCGCAACACCCAGATCATCATCCAGGAAGAGACCCACATCTGTAACGTGGTCGACCCCTGGGCCGGCTCCTACATGATGGAGAAGCTCACCCAGGACATGGCCGACAAGGCCTGGGCGCTGATCGAGGAGATCGAGTCCATGGGCGGCATGACCCGCGCGGTCGAATCCGGCTGGGCCAAGATGAAGGTCGAGGAGTGCGCCGCCGACAAGCAGGCGCGCATCGACTCGGGCAAGGACGTGATCGTCGGCGTGAACAAGTACAAGCTCGCCAAGGAAGACCCGATCGACATCCTCGACATCGACAACCATGCGGTGCGCGAGGCGCAGATCGCCCGCCTCGACAAGATCCGCGCCACCCGCGACACCGCCGCGGTGCAGGCCGCGCTCGCTGCGCTCACCAAGTGCGCCGAGACGGGCGAAGGCAACCTGCTCGACCTGTCGGTCAAGGCCATTCGCCTGCGTGCCACCGTCGGCGAGATCTCCGACGCGCTCGAGAAGGTCTTCGGCCGTTACCGTGCCAATCCGCAAGCCGTTTCCGGCGTCTATGGAGCCGTCGTGGAAGAACAGGAAGACTGGAAGACCCTCAAGGCCGACATCGAGGCCTTCATCGCCGAAGAAGGCCGCCGCCCGCGCGTGATGATCGCCAAGCTCGGCCAGGACGGCCACGACCGCGGCGCCAAGGTGGTGGCCTCGGCCTTCGCCGACCTCGGTTTCGACATCGACATCGGCCCGCTCTTCCAGACCCCGGAAGAAGCCGCCCGCCACGCGGTCGAGAACGACGTCCATGCGGTCGGCTGCTCCAGCCTCGCCGCCGGCCACAAGACCCTGGTCCCGGCCGTCATCGACGAGTTGAAGCGCCTCGGCGCCGACGACATCATCACTTTCGTCGGTGGCGTGATCCCGGCGCAGGACTACGACACGCTGTACGCCGCCGGCGCCAAGGGCATCTTCGGCCCCGGCACGCCGATCCCGGCGGCCGCACGCGAGGTGCTCAAGCAGATCCGCGCCGCACGCAAGGCGGGGTGAGGTCCCCGCAGGAGCGACGCAAGTCGCGATCGCAGCGCCAGAATCAGCACCGCCCTGCCGGAGAGCCGATGTTTCCCGTAGGAGCGACGCAAGTCGCGATCTGGCGTACCCGTTCGCGCGGCGCGGATCGAGGCGCCGAAATCGCGACTTGCGTCGCTCCTACAAGAACCACGAACCGCAAACCGTAGAACGGACGCCCCCTATAAGACCCGACATGCCTGCTCCGATATCCACCCCTCTCGATCCCGCCGACCAGTCGCTGGTCGCTGGCGTGCTGGCGCGCCAGCTGCGGCCGCTGGCCAAGGCCATCACGCTGATCGAATCGCAGCGCGAGGACCATCAGGCGCGCGCGCAGAAGGTGCTCGAGGCGCTGCTGCCGCATACCGGCGGGGCGATGCGGGTGGGGATCTCGGGCGTGCCGGGCGTGGGCAAGAGCACCTTCATCGAGGCGCTCGGGCTCTACCTCATCGAGCAGGGCCTGCGCGTCGCGGTGCTCGCGGTCGATCCGTCCTCGTCGGTCACCGGTGGCTCCATCCTCGGCGACAAGACGCGCATGGAGCTGCTGTCACAGAACCCCGCGGCCTTCATCCGCCCCAGCCCCTCGGCCTGCAGCCTCGGCGGCGTGGCCGAGAAGACGCGCGAGACCATGCTGGTGTGCGAAGCTTCGGGCTTCGACGTCATCATCGTCGAGACCGTCGGCGTCGGGCAGTCCGAGACCGCGGTCGCCGGCATGACCGACATCTTCTGCCTGCTGCAACTGCCCAACGCCGGTGACGACCTGCAGGCGATCAAGAAAGGGATCATGGAGATCGCCGACCTGATCGTCATCAACAAGGCCGACATCGACGCCGGTGCGGCCATGCGCGCCAAGGCGCAGATCAAGACCGCGCTGCACATGCTGCGCCCGGCCAGCCCCAACTGGACCGTGCCGGTGCTCACCCTGTCGGCGCTGCAGAAGCAGGGCATCGCCGACTTCTGGAAGGCGGTGTGCGACTACCGCGAGGCGCTCGGCGCCTCCGGGGAGTTCGCCGCCAAGCGTCGCCACCAGGCATTGGCCTGGATGTGGGAGATGATCGATTCCGGGCTGCGCAGCCGTTTCCGCAGCCATCCCCGCGTGCGCGAGGAACTTCCCGCCCTCGCACGCGCGGTCGAGGAGGGCGGCACCACACCCGCGGCCGCGGCCTTCCGGCTGCTCGGCCACCTCCAATCCAACGAACAGGGCCGACTGCCGCGACAGCCGGCCGAAACCGAGATCTGACAGGAGATCGCACTCATGCAAGACATCATTCGCCAGCTCGAGAAAAAGCGCGAACTGGCCCGCCTCGGTGGCGGCCAGAAGCGCATCGACGCGCAGCACCGCAAGGGCAAGCTCACCGCGCGCGAGCGCATCGAACTGCTGCTCGACGACGACAGCTTCGAAGAGTGGGACATGTACAAGGAGCACCGCTGCACCGAGTTCGGCATGGATGCCGAGCACATCCCCGGTGACGGCGTGGTCACCGGCTACGGCACCGTCAACGGCCGCCTGGTCTTCGTGTTCTCGCAGGACTTCACGGTCTTCGGCGGCTCGCTCTCCGAGACCCACGCCGAGAAGATCTGCAAGGTCATGGACCACGCCATGAAGGTCGGCGCCCCGGTCATCGGCCTCAACGACTCGGGCGGAGCGCGCATCCAGGAAGGCGTGGACTCGCTCGGCGGCTACGCCGACGTGTTCCAGCGCAACGTGCTGGCCTCCGGGGTCATCCCGCAGATCTCGCTGATCATGGGCCCCTGCGCCGGCGGCGCGGTGTACAGCCCGGCGATGACGGACTTCATCTTCATGGTCAAGGACTCGTCCTACATGTTCGTGACCGGTCCCGAGGTCGTGAAGACCGTGACCCACGAGGAAGTCACCGCCGAGGAGCTCGGCGGCGCCGTCACCCACAACACCAAGTCCGGCGTCGCCGACCTCGCCTTCGAGAACGACGTCGAGGCGCTGATGATGACGCGTCGCCTGATCGGCTTCCTGCCCTCCAGCAACCGCGAGAAGCCGCCCGCGATCCCCTGCGCCGACTCCGCCGACCGCATCGACCTGTCGCTCGACACCCTGGTCCCGGAGAACCCGAATCAGCCCTACGACATGAAGGAGCTGATCTTCAAGATGGTCGACGACGGCGATTTCTTCGAGCTGCAGCCCGACTACGCCAAGAACATCATCATCGGCCTGGCGCGCATGGAAGGCTCGCCGGTGGGCATCGTCGCCAACCAGCCGCTCGTGCTGGCCGGCTGCCTCGACATCAAGAGCTCGATCAAGGCCGCCCGCTTCGTGCGCTTCTGCGACGCCTTCAATATCCCGGTCGTCACCCTGGTCGATGTCCCCGGCTTCATGCCCGGCACCGCGCAGGAATACGGCGGCATCATCAAGCACGGCGCCAAGCTGCTCTACGCCTACGCCGAGTGCACCGTGCCCAAGGTCACCCTGATCACCCGCAAGGCCTACGGCGGCGCCTACGACGTGATGTCGTCCAAGCACCTGCGCGGCGACGTGAACCTCGCCTGGCCGAGCGCCGAGATCGCGGTGATGGGCGCCAAGGGCGCGGTCGAGATCATCTTCCGCGAAGAGAAGGGCGACCCCGAGAAGCTCGCCCAGCGCGAAGCCGAATACAAGGCCCGTTTCGCCAACCCCTTCGTCGCCGCCAGCCGCGGCTTCATCGACGACGTGGTCATGCCGCACAACACCCGCAAGCGCATCTGCCGCTCGCTGGCCATGCTGCGCGACAAGCAGCTCGACAACCCGTGGCGCAAGCACGGCAACATCCCGCTCTGACCCGCGCACGAGGAACCGACCAAATGTTCAAGAAAATCCTGATTGCAAACCGCGGTGAAATCACCTGCCGCGTCATCAAGACCGCCCGCAAGATGGGCATCAAGACCGTCGCGGTGTACTCCGAGGCGGACAAGAACGCGCTCCACGTCGAACTCGCCGACGAAGCCGTCTGCATCGGCCCGGCGGCCTCGAAAGAGTCCTACCTGGTCATGGACAAGATCATCGCCGCCTGCAAGCAGACCGGCGCCGAGGCGGTCCACCCGGGCTACGGCTTCCTGTCCGAGAACGCCGAGTTCTCGCGCCGCCTCGAAGAGGAAGGCATCAAGTTCATCGGCCCGAAGCACTACTCGGTCGCCAAGATGGGCGACAAGATCGAGTCCAAGAAGCTCGCCATCGCGGCCGGCGTGAACACCATCCCCGGCTACAACGACGCCATCTCCGGCCCCGACGAGGCGGTCGAGATCGCGAAGAAGATCGGCTACCCGGTCATGATCAAGGCCTCCGCCGGCGGCGGCGGCAAGGGCCTGCGCGTCGCCTTCAACGACAAGGAGGCGCACGAGGGTTTCGCCTCCTGCGTCAACGAGGCGCGCAACGCCTTCGGCGACGACCGCGTCTTCATCGAGAAGTACGTGCTCGAGCCGCGCCACATCGAGATCCAGGTGCTGGGCGACTCGCATGGCAACTACGTCTACCTGAACGAGCGCGACTGCTCCATCCAGCGCCGTCACCAGAAGGTCATCGAGGAAGCCCCCAGCCCCTTCGTCGACCCCGCGATGCGCAAGGCCATGGGCGAGCAGGCCGTGGCCCTGGCGCGCGCGGTGAACTACGAGTCGGCCGGTACGGTCGAGTTCGTGGTCAGCGGCGCGACCAAGGAGTTCTACTTCCTCGAGATGAACACCCGCCTGCAGGTCGAGCACCCGGTCACCGAGCTCATCACCGGGCTGGACCTCGTCGAGCAGATGATCCGCGTCGCCTACGGCGAAAAGCTGCCGCTCGCCCAGGCCGACGTCAAGATCGACGGCTGGGCGATGGAATGCCGCATCAACGCCGAAGACCCCTTCCGCGGCTTCCTGCCCTCCACCGGCCGCCTCATCAAGTTCCAGCCCCCGGCCGAAGGCAACGGCGTGCGCGTCGACACCGGCGTGTATGAAGGCGGCGAGATCTCGATGTTCTACGACTCGATGATCGCCAAGCTCATCGTGCACGGCAAGGACCGCCAGGATGCGATCGAGCGCATGCGCGACGCCCTCAACGGCTTCGTCATCCGCGGCATCAGCTCCAACATCCCCTTCCAGGCCGCGCTGCTGCAGCATCCGCGCTTCTGCTCGGGCCACTTCAACACCGGCTTCATCGCCGAGGAGTATCCGAAGGGCTTCGACGCCTCCATGGTCCCGCACGACGACCCCGCGCTGCTCGCCGCCGTCGCCACCTTCGCCCGCATGCGCTACATCGAGCGCGCCGTGCAGATCGAAGGTCAGCTCGCCGGCCACGGCCGCAAGGTCGCCAGCGAATGGGTCGTCGTCATGGGCGGCAAGCAGTACGCCATGCGCACCGCCGCCATCGAAGGCGGCCTCGCCGTCACCTGCGAAGGCCGGACCTACAACATCGTCTCCGACTGGAAGTTCGGCGAGCTGCTCTTCGCGGGCACCGTCAACGGCGCCCCGATCGGCCTGCAGATCGAACGCCGCGGCCTGCGCTACCGCATCTCGCACTTCGGCCTGCAGGTCGAACCCGTCGTGATGACCGTGCGCGCGGCCCACCTGCTGTCGCTGATGCCCGCGAAGCTGCCGCCCGACCTCTCCAAGTTCCTGCTCTCGCCCATGCCCGGCCTGCTGCGCGAGATCGCGGTGACCGAGGGCCAGGACGTCAAGGCCGGCGAGAAGCTCGCCATCATCGAAGCCATGAAGATGGAAAACGTCCTCAAGGCCGAGCAGGACGGCAAGGTCAAGAAGATCGTCGCCAAGCCCGGCGCCAGCCTGTCGGTGGACGAGGTCATCATCGAGTTCGAGTGATCGCCACCCGAAAACCGTTTTGATCGATGGGGAGGGAGACCCGGGCCACGCCCGGGTGCCTGTCGGCACGAGGCCTGCGCAAGCAGGCCTCTTTTTTGTCCGGCCACCGCGGGACCGGAACGCGCGCCGCGGACGGGCTCCCGGGTGACGTCGGTGCGATGTGTTGCGTCGCTCCTACGCGAAAACAATCGGCGTCATCGCCCTGGACGGGCTCCCGGGCGATGGCGCCGTGCCTTTGCGGCGACGGCGTAACTACAACCGCGGCGCGCTGAACGTGTCGCAGGACTTGAACTGCCCCTGCTGCAATCCGATCGCGAACCACCGCCGGCGCTGCTCGGCACTGCCGTGGGTGAAGCTGTCCGGCACCGCGTAACCCTGGCTGCGCTTCTGGATGTGGTCGTCGCCCACCGCGGTGGCGGCGGCGAGGCCTTCCTCGATGTCGCCGGCCTCGAGCACGCTGCGGCTGCGGTTGGCGTGGTGGGCCCAGATGCCCGCGAGGCAATCCGCCTGCAGTTCCAGGCGCACCGAGAGCTGGTTCGCCTCGCGCTCCGACACCCGCGTGCGCGCCTGCTGCACCTTGTCCGAGATGCCCAGCAGGTTCTGCACGTGGTGGCCGATCTCGTGCGCGATCACGTACGCCTGGGCAAAGTCGCCGGGCGCGCCGAAGCGGTGGTGAAGCTCGTCGAAGAAGGCCAGGTCGAGATACACCTTGGCGTCCGCCGGACAGTAGAACGGCCCCATCTCCGCCTGCCCGACCCCGCAGGCGCTGCGCGTCGCGCCGGTGTAGAGCACGAGCTTGGGCTCGCGGTAGGTCGCGCCCCCCTGCTGGAAGATCGTCCGCCAGGTGTCCTCGGTGTCGGCCAGCACCATCGACACGAAGCGCGCCTGCGCGTTCTCGGCGGCGGGGCGGGTCTGGGTGGATTCGACCGGCGCGGGGTCGGTCATGGCCGTGTCGAGGACCACGCTCGGATCGATCCCGAAGTACATCGCCACCAGCGCGAGCACGATCGTCCCGATGCCGATCTTGCCCCCGCCGCGCAGGCCGCGCCCGCCTTGTCCGCGGCGGTCCTCGACGTTGTCGCTCTCCCTGCCGTTGCGGAAGTCCATGGTGCGCTCCATTCGTGGGGAACCTCTTCAGCTTAGTGAGTGCCGAGGGGGCAAGGCAAGCGCAAGCCATCCGCGCAGCGGCTCTCCGGCAGGCGCGACGCAAGTCGCGAATGCGGCGCTTCCGCCCACGCCGCGCTGCCCGAAGGCCGGAATCGCGACTTGCGTCGCTCCTACGTGAACCAAATCAAGGCCATCGCCTTGGATCGTCGCCCGGGCAGCGCGCCACGCATCGCCCGATACCGATGCCGATACCGATCCCGATCCCGATGCCGATCCCGATGCCGATCCCGATGCCGATCCCGATGCCGATCCCGATGCCGATCCCGATGCCGATCCCGATGCCGATCCCGATGCAACTGTGATGGTGTCGTAGGAGCGACGCAAGTCGCGATCGCGGCGGTCGAGAACCGGCGCGGCCACGGGCGCCGCGGCCGGCAGCAGAGCTTCCTCCGAGTATGCCTTTAATAGATTTGCACAAAACAACTTTGTGACATACCATCACATCCCCAAGCGATTCCCCACTCCGGGGTGTCGACGGATGCCGGGAGCCTGGCCGCCGTCGGCCGATGCTTGCCTCGGGCGCCGCCGTTTGCCCGGCCACCGCACGCGCTGCCGAACCGCAACCGGTGCGCGGCCGCAACCCGCGGCACCGGCAGACCCCCAGCACAACCAGACCAAGGAGACGAACATGAGCGCACAAGTGCATGCTCTCGCGGCCCCGACCCCGCGCACAGCCGCCGCTGCCGCGACCGCGCGAGCGGCCCCCATCGCCGCCGCAGTGTCGAACGCGCGCGCCGCGCCCGCCGCCGAGCGCTTCGCCCCGATGTCCTTCAAGGTCTTCACCGCCCGCGATCTCGACCGCATCCCGCAGCTCGCGCGCCTTTCTCCCGAGCAGCGCTTCGAGATGAAGGTCGTGGCCGCCGTGCTGCCCTTCCGCGTCAACCAATACGTCATCGACGAGCTCATCGACTGGGCCGACGTCCCCCGCGACCCCATCTTCCAGCTCACCTTCCCGCAGCGCGGCATGCTCGCGTCCGAGCACTACGAGCGCATCGCCCGCCTCATCGAAGGCGACGCGGACAAGGACGCGCTCGAGGCCGCCATCGCCGAGGTCCGCCACGCCCTCAACCCGCACCCCGCCGACCAGATGCAGATGAACATGCCGCTCGACGAGCACGGCAAGCGCATCGACGGCCTGCAGCACAAGTATCGCGAGACCGTGCTCTTCTTCCCCAGCCAGGGCCAGACCTGCCACGCCTATTGCAGCTTCTGCTTCCGCTGGGCGCAATTCGTCGGCGACAAGGAGCTGCGCATCGCCAGCTCCGAAGCCCGCGTGCTGCACGACTACCTGCGCACCCATACCGAGGTCACCGACCTGCTCGTCACCGGTGGCGACCCCATGGTCATGAAGACCCGTCACCTGCGCGAATACCTCGAACCCCTGCTGCGCCCCGAGTTCGACCACATCCAGACCATCCGCATCGGCTCCAAGGCGCTCACCTTCTGGCCGCACCGCTTCCTCGGCGCCGAGGATGCCGACGATCTCATGCGCCTGCTCCGGCAGCTCGTCGAAGCCGGCAAGCACGTCGCGCTGATGGCGCACTACAACCACTGGAAGGAGCTCGAGACCGACGCCGCCCACGCCGCCATCCGCCGCATCCGCGCCACCGGTGCCGTCATCCGCGCACAAGGTCCGCTCATCGCCCACATCAACGACGACCCCGCCGCCTGGGCGCGCTTGTGGAAGACCGAGGTCCGCCTCGGCCTCGTCCCCTATTACATGTTCGTCGAGCGCGACACCGGCGCCCGCCATTACTTCGAGGTTCCGCTCGCGCGCGCCTGGGAGATCTACCAGCAGGCCATCCAGCAGGTCTCCGGCCTCGCCCGCACCGCCCGCGGCCCGAGCATGAGTGCCAGCCCCGGCAAGGTCGAGATCCAGGGCGTCACCGAGATCGCCGGCGAGAAGGTCTTCGTGCTGCGCTTCATCCAGGGCCGCAACCCCGACTGGGTGCAACGCCCGTTCTTCGCCCGGTTCGACGAAAAGGCCACCTGGCTCGACCAGCTCGCGCCCGCCTTCGGCGAGGCGAAATGGTTCTGGCAGGACGAATACGAGGCGATCCGCGCGGAAAGGCTCGTCGGCTGAGGGCGGGGCGGCGCTTCGTCAGCGTCCGACTCGCGACTCGCTTGGCTCCAGGCGCTCCCGGAAGCGCGGTGGTTTTGCAGGAACGACGTGCGTGCGAGGGTGGCGCTGGAACGGGCGCGCGCGCCGCATGGCTCACTCCGCGCGCAAGGCCTCGACCGCGTCGAGCCGTGCCGCCCTGCGTGCGGGCAGGACCCCGGCGGCGAGCCCGACCACGATGGCGACCCCCTCGGCGGCGAGCGCGTATCGCCAGGGCGTGGCCACCGGCATCGCCGGCACCAGCAGCCCGACCAGCTGGGCAAGGCCTGCGCCGACGAGCAGGCCGAGCAGGCCGCCGATGCCCGCCAGCACCACCGCCTCGCCGAGGAAGAGCGCGAGGATGGTGCGCCGACGTGCGCCCAGGGCCACCAGCAGGCCGATCTCTCCGGTGCGCTCGGTGACCGCGATGCTCATGATGGTGACGATGCCCACTCCGCCCACCAGCAGCGAGATCGCCCCGAGCGCACCCACCGCCGCGGTGAGCAGATCGAGGATGTTCGACAGCGTCGCCAGCATGTCCTCCTGCGTCAGCACGGTGAAGTCCTCGCGTCCGTGGCGCGCGATCATCCGCTTCTTCACCGCCTCCGCCACGCGCGCGGCGGGGGCCTCGGGGTCGTAGGTCAACGCGATCTCCATGAGGCCGTCGCGCTGGTACAGCGCCATGCCGCGCACCACCGGGATGTAGGCGGCGTCGTCCAGATCGATACCGAGGAACTGCCCCTTCTCTTCCATGACGCCGACCACGCGGAAGCGCTCGGCACCGATCTCGACGTGCTCGCCGAGCGCGATGGTGCTGCCGAAGAGCTCGCGTGCGAGCTTGGGGCCCAGCACCACGAAGGCGCGCGCGCTCGCCGCCTCGTCGGGCGGCAGGAACTGCCCCACGCGTACCCGCATCGAGTACACCTCCTGCATCTGCGGTCCCACGCCGAGCACGGTGCTGCGCCGCACCCGGCCTTGCGCGCGCACCTCGGCGTTGCCGCTCACCGAACCGGTGACGTGGCGCACATGGGGCAGGCGGGCGAGCGCGTCCGCGTCGTCCAGGGTGAGGTCGCGCGCGGTGGACGGCAGGCCGGGCGGGCCGCCGCGTGCGCCCTGGCGGCCCGGGTGGAGGTTGATCACGTTGGTGCCGAACTGGCCGAACTCGGCGAGCACGAAGCGGTGCAGACCCTCGCCGATCGAGGTGAGCAGGATCACCGCGGCGATGCCCACGCCGATGCCGAGCAGGGTCAGGAGGCTGCGCAGCCGATGCGCGGTGATCGCACGCAGGGCGAGGTGGAGGGCGTCGCGCCAGCGCATCGCCGCTACCGCTTCGACAAGGCCTGCACCGGATCGAGCCGGGCGGCGCGGCGCGCGGGCAGCACGCCGAACAGCACCCCGGTGCCGAGCGCGGTGGCGAGCGCGGCGATCACCGCCCAGTCGGGCGGCCACGCCGGCAGCTGCGGGAACGCCAGGCGCACGCCCCAGGCGCCGGCGTGGCCGAGCGCGAAGCCGGCGAGCGCGCCGGCGACGGAGAGCAGCGCGGCCTCGGCGAGGAAGGCGGCGCGGATGGTGCCGGCGCGCGCGCCGAGCGCCTTGAGCAGGCCGATTTCGGCGGTGCGCTGGGTGACCGCGACCAGCATCACGTTCATCACCAGGATGCCCGCGACTGCCAGGCTGATCGCGGCGATGCCGGCCACGCCCAGGGTGAGCGCCCCGAGGATGCGGTCGAAGGTGCCGAGAACGGCGTCCTGGGTGATCACGGTGAAGTCGAGCTCGTCGTCGCGGCGCGCGCGCAGGCGCTCCTCGATCTGGCGCTGCGTCGCGGGCAAGGCCTCGCGCCCGCGCGCCTCGACGAAGATGCGGAACAGCCCGCTGGTGTCGAACATCGCCTGCGCGGTCGCCACCGGCACCAGCACCAGCTCGTCGGTGGTCATGCCCAGCCCGCGCCCGGATGGCGTGAGCACGCCGATCACGCGCAGCCGGGTGTCGCCGACACGGATCATGCGGCCCACCGCGCTCTGTCCGGGGAAGAGTTCGCTGCGCAGCGCGTCGCCGATCACAGCCACCGCCGAGGCGCGGTTGAAGTCCTCGCGCGGCAGGAAGCCGCCGTGGCCGATCTTCAGACCGCGCAGCTCGAGGAAGTCGGCGCTGGTGCCGACGACCGTGACCTCGCGCAGCCGGCCGCCGACGGCGATCTCGGAGTTGCCCACCGCGAGCGGCGCCACGCGCTGCACCAGCGGCAAGCGCAACAGTGCGGCGGCGTCGGCGTTGGTGAGCTCGCGCGGCGTGCTGCTGACGAAGCTGCCCGCGTTGACGCCACCGGTCTCGGTGCGTCCGGGCAGCACGATCAGCAGGCTGGCACCGAGCGCGGAGAACTCGTTCACCACGTAGCGCCGCGCGCCGTCGCCGAGCGCGGTGAGTACCACCACCGCGGCGACGCCGATCGACATCGCCAGCATCATCAACGCGGTGCGCAGCGGCCACGCGGTGGCGGCGCGGGTGGCGAAGCGCAGGGTGTCGGCGGGGCTCATGGGGGCGGTGCGGCGGTGCGCAGGTCCTGACGGATCGCGCCGTCCTCCATCAGGATGCGGCGGTGTGCGCGCTCGCCCATCGAAGGGTCGTGGGTGACGACGATCAGCGTGGTGCCGGCGGCGTTGAGCGCCTCGAGCAGCGCGGTGACCTCGTGGCCGGTGGCGCGGTCGAGGTTGCCGGTGGGCTCGTCGGCGAGCAGCATCGCCGGCCGCATGATGGTGGCACGCGCGATCGCGACGCGCTGGCGCTGGCCGCCGGAGAGTTCGTCGGGGCGGTGCCGGGCGCGCCCCTCGAGGCCGAAGTCCTGCAAGGCCTGCGCGATGCGAGCAGCGCGCTCGGCGACGGGGATGCCGGCGAGCACCAGCGGCAGGCCGATGTTCTCGGCCGCGCTGAGGCGGGGGACGAGGTGGAAGCTCTGGAACACGAAGCCGATGCGTGCGCTGCGCACCGCGGCCTGCTCGTCGGCCGAGAGTGTGGTGACGTCGCGGCCTTCGAGCCGGTAATGGCCGGCGTCGGGGCGGTCGAGCAGACCGAGCAGGTTGAGCAGCGTCGATTTGCCGGAACCCGACGGTCCCATGACCGCGACGTACTCGCCGGGCTCGATGCGCAGCGTGATGTCGCGCAAGGCGTGCACCTCGCTGTCGCCGAGCTTGAAGATGCGGTCGATGTGCTCGAGTTCGATCTGGGCCATGGTGTTCTGTTGCAGCTTCAATTCAGGCCGGTGTGGCTTCCGTGAGGTGGCATGAGGCACCTTTCAGCGCCCTGCATGGGGTGTCGGGCGAGCGGACAATGAAAGAAGACCTTGCCCGCTCGGCGGCGGCAATCGCGACTTGCGTCGCTCCCACAGGCGAGACGCGGCGCCTGGCGAGGCTGGCGCCGATTGGACCGGAAGCGGCGACGCTGCGACGCCCGGGAATGCGTGCGCCGACTGGCGTGCACGCGGCGACACCGCGGCGCTCGGGGAGGGTTGTGGGAGCGACGCAAGTCGCGATCCGGGAGCCGGGGCGCCCACTTCGATCCAGCGCCTACCGCGCCTCTTCCGGCCGCAGCGCCACCTTCGCCCCCGCCATCACCCCCTCCCGCTCGAGCGACGTCACAATCCTCTCCCCCGCAGCCAGTCCCGACACCACCTCGGTGAACTCCCAGTTCGCCACGCCCGTCCGCAGCGTGCGTTCGACCAGCGTGTCGCCCTCGACCACCAGCACCTTGCCGCCCTCCCGCAAGGCCCCGGTCGGGACGCGCAGCACCTCCGCACGTGTCGCGAGCACGATCTCCACGTCCGTGCTGTAGCCCACCAGCATCCCGTGCGCCTCGGCCGGGTCCGCGAAATCCACATCCACCGCCACCGTGCGCGCCTGCTTCTCCACCGCGGTGATATACGGCGCGACACGGCGCACGCGGCCTTCGAAGACCTTGCCGGGGATGGCCTCGAGCGTGATGCGTACCGGCAGCCCGGGCCGGATCTTCGGTGCGTCGATTTCGTCCATCGGCGCCTTCACGTACAGGCAGGAGTCGTCGATCAGGTCGATCGCCGGCGGCATCGGCACGCCGGGCGGGGAGGGCGTCGCGTATTCGCCCAGCTCGCCGCTGATCTTGGCCACGGTGCCGGCGAAGGGCGCAACCAACACCAGGCGCTGGCGCTCGGTTTCGGTCGCGACGAGCTGGGCCTGGGCGGTGGCGATGTCGGCCTGCGCGGTGTCGCAGGCGGCGCGGCGGGCACGCGCCTCGGTGCGGGCCCTCTCCTCGGCGCTGGCGGACACGAAGCCGCGCTTCACCAGCTGCGCCTGGCGCGCGGCCTCGCGCTCGGCGTTGGCCGCCACGGCGCACGCCTCCTGCACGCGCTGGCGGGCGGTGGCGAGCTGGGCGCGCACGACCGCCGCGCGCGCGTCGAGGTCACCATGCCACAGCCGCATCAGCACCTGTCCGGCCTCGACGCGGTCGCCTTCCTCCACGCCCAGCCACTCGATCCGCCCGCCCGCGATCGTCGCCATCTTCGCGCGCTGGCAGGCCTCGACCTCGCCGGCGCGGGTGTTGGTCAGCGTGGCCTCGACCGTACCGCGGGCCACCTCGTGCACCGCCACCTCGATCGGCTGCGGGCGGGTCATCCACCAGATCCCCGCGCCCACCAGCGCCGCGACGAGTGCGAGAACGAAGAGGCGGCGGAGGGTCTTCATGAGTGGAGTGCCGGAGCGGTCAAGGTCTGGTCGCCGCGCGCGAAGGATGCGATCTCACTTCCCGCCCTTGGCCCACGAATCCTTCAGCGTCACCGTGCGGTTGAACACCGGCGCGCCGGGCTTCGAGTCCACGCGGTCGGCGACGAAGTAGCCGTGGCGCTCGAACTGGAAGCGGTCTTCGGGCCGGGCGTCCTTCAGTGCCGGCTCCAGGTAGGCGGTGATGACGCGCTTGCTGTCGGGGTTGATGTCGTCGAGGAAGTCGCGCTCGAAGTCGGGCGCGTCGCCTTCGCGGCGCTGGCCGGGATGGGGGTGGGCGAAGAGGCGGTCGTAGATGCGCACCTCGGTTTCAAAACCGTGCGCCACCGACACCCAGTGCAGGTTGCCCTTGACCTTGTAGTCGTCGGCGCCCGGCGTGCCGGACTTCGAGTCGGGCATGTACTCGGCGAGCACCGCGGTGACCTTGCCGTCGGCGTCCTTCTCGCAGCCGGTGCACTTGACGACGAAGCCGTAGCGCAGGCGCACCATGTTGCCCGGATAGAGGCGGTGGAAGCCCTTGACGGGCTCTTCCATGAAGTCCTCGCGCTCGATCCACAGCTCGCGCGAGAAGGGCATGTCGCGCTTGCCGAGCTCGGGCTCGAGCGGGTGGTTGGGTGCCTGGCACAGCTCGGAGGCGCCTTCGGCGTAGTTGGTAAGGACGAGCTTCAGCGGGTCGAGCACCGCCACGCGGCGCTGGGCGGCCTCGTTGAGATCGTCGCGCATGCACTCTTCCAGCACGCTCATGTCGATCCACGACTCGGCCTTGGACACGCCGATGCGCTCGGCGAAGCGGCGGAAGCCGGCGGCGGTGAAGCCGCGGCGGCGGGCGCCGACCAGCGTGGGCAGGCGCGGGTCGTCCCAGCCGTCGACATGGCCTTCGTTCACCAGCTGGATCAGCTTGCGCTTGGACAGCACCACGTAGGTCAGGTTGAGGCGGGCGAACTCGATCTGCTGCGGCAGCGGGCGCGGGAAGTGGCCTTCGGTGGCGAGCGCGTCGAGCAGCCAGTCGTAGAACGGGCGCTGGTCCTCGAACTCGAGCGTGCACACCGAGTGGGTGATGTTCTCGATCGCGTCCTCGATCGGATGCGCGAAGGTGTACATCGGGTACAGGTGCCAAGCGTCGCCGGTGCGATGGTGGGTGGCGTGGCGGATGCGGTAGATCGCCGGGTCGCGCAGGTTGATGTTGGGGCTCGCCATGTCGACCTTGGCGCGCAGGATGTGCGTGCCCTCGGCGAATTCGCCGGCGCGCATGCGCGCGAAGAGCTCGAGGTTCTCGTCGACGCTGCGCTCGCGGTACGGGCTGTTCTTGCCCGCCTCGGTCAGGGTGCCGCGGTTGACGCGCATCTCCTCGGCCGACTGCGAATCGACATAGGCCTTGCCGGCCTTGATCAGGCTGATGGCGCAGGCGTACATCTTGTCGAAGTAGTCCGACGCAAAGTACAGGTGCTCGCCCCACTCGAAGCCGAGCCACTGCACCGCCTCGAGGATGGCGTCGACATATTCCTGCTCTTCCTTCTCGGGGTTGGTGTCGTCGAAGCGCATGTGGCAGACGCCGCCGTAGGACTCGGCCAGGCCGAAGTTCAGGCAGATCGACTTGGCGTGGCCGTAGTGCAGGTAGCCGTTGGGCTCGGGCGGGAAGCGTGTCTCGACGCGGCCGCCCCATTTGCCGTTGCGGTTGTCCTCGTCGATGATGCTGCGGATGAAGTTGGAGACGACGGGCGCTTCGGCGGCGGGTGCGGCGGGTTTCTTTTCGGGTTTCATCGGGAAGGCAGGGGTCGGAAAGTTCGGCGGGATGGTGGGGGTTCGTGTGCAGCTGGGGCCGGACCCCGAGGCGGGCGGCGCAATGGACCGATTGTAGCCGATCGGGCGTGCGGGCTCGCCGGAGCGGGCCGGTCACGGGGTGCGGCGTTCGGGGCGCGATGCCCGCGGAGGGGTAGAATCGTGCGGCCGGTGGGCGGCAGCAGGGAGGCGGGATGGAGCACGGGCGATGAATCTGGCGGCATTCGCAGCGGTTGGGGCGGGGGCGGCGTGCGGTGCGTGGCTGCGCTGGGGATTGGGGCTGTGGCTCAACCCGGTGTTCGCGCTCGTCCCGCTCGGCACCCTGATGGCGAACCTGCTGGGCGGTTTCCTCATGGGCGTAGTGCTCGCGGCGGTGCAGGCCTGGCCGACGATGTCGCCGGCGCTCAAGCTCCTGCTCACCACCGGCCTGCTCGGCGGGCTGACGACCTTTTCCACCTTTTCCGCCGAGTCCTTCCACCTGTTGCAGCGCGGCGCGATCGGCTGGCTGGGTGCCCACCTGGTCGTGCATGTGGCTGGATCCGTGCTGATGACCTGGGCGGGATACGTGCTTTTCAATGCCCTGCGTGCGTGACCTGCGCCGCAAGGCGGGCGGCCGCGTCATTTTCTGTTTCACTCCGATGGGCTAGAGTGGATGAGCGTTACATCGATAATTCACGCCGTTCTGCATCCCCAGTGGCACCCCCTCAACGCAACGGAGCCCATCCAATGAAAAAAATCATCGTCACCCTTTCCGCGGTCGCGCTCGCCGTGAGCGGTCTTTCCGGCTGCGCGAACATGAACGAGACCCAGCGCGACACGGGCATGGGAGCCGCCATCGGCGCCGTGGCCGGCGGCCTCATCGGTGCCGCCACCGCGGGCGGCAACAAGGGCAAGAGCGCCGCAACCGGTGCTGCGATCGGCGCTGCACTCGGGGCGGGCGGCGGCTACCTGTGGTCGCAGAACATGCAGAAGCAGCGCGCCGAGATGGAGCAGGCGACCGCGGGCACCGGCATCGGCATCAGCCAGACGACCGACAACCAGCTTAAGGTCGACATTCCCGCGGACGTTTCCTTCGACGTGGGCCGCCACGCGATCAAGCCCAACATGCGTCCGGTGCTCGACCGTCTGGCCAGCACGCTGAACCAGCATCCGGTGACCACGGTGACCATCATCGGCCATACCGACAGCACCGGCTCGGATGCGGTGAACGATCCGCTATCGATCAACCGCGCCGCCGCCACCCGCGATTATCTGGTGCAGCGTGGCGTGTCCGCGCAGCGCATCGCGGTCGATGGGCGCGGCTCGCGCCAGCCCGTCGCCGACAACTCGACGGCCTCCGGTCGTGCGATGAACCGCCGCGTGGAGATCTTCATCGCGGAGCCGGCGCAGCGCTGACCCCGGACGGGGTCGGGTGAGCGCTTGCGGCGGGATTTCGCGCCGCGCCATCTCGACCGCTTCAATCGCGACTCGCGTCGCTCCCACGGGGCTCCTGGAGCCCCGTGCTCATTGCGGGGGCGGCGCAAGTGGCGACTCGTGCGTTCGGTCGCTTCGGCGCGGAGGAGCGCCGGCACCGAGGCTTGCGCCGCTCCTGCAGGACAGCTTTGCCCGGCTTCCGCTCTTGCTCAGCGCGCGTCCGCGGGGAGCGGCGCGAGCAGGGCGGCGATGTCGGCCTCGCCGAACTTGGCGAGCGCGTCCGCGTCCTCCGACAGCACGCTCTCGGCGAGGGCGGCCTTGCGCTCCTGCAGGGCGAGGATCTTCTCCTCGATGCTGCCCGCGCACACCAGCTTGAACACGAACACCGGCTTGTCCTGGCCGATGCGGTGGGCGCGGTCGGTGGCCTGGTTCTCGGCCGCGGGGTTCCACCACGGGTCGTAGTGGATCACGGTGTCGGCGGCGGTGAGGTTGAGGCCCACGCCGCCCGCCTTCAGGCTGATCAGGAATACCGGCACGCGCCCCTTCTGGAAGTCTTCCACCGGCACCCGGCGATCGCGGGTGTCGCCGGTCAGCGCGACCCAGCCGATCTTCGCCTTGTCGAGTTCGCCAGCGATCAGGCCGAGCATGGTGGTGAACTGCGAGAACACCAGGATGCGCCGGCCCTCGTCGATCAGCTCGGGGAGCATGTCCATGAGCAGGTCGAGCTTGGCGCGCTCCTTCACCCGCAAGGCGGCGGGCGACTTCAACAGGCGCGGGTCGCAGCACACCTGGCGCAGCTTCAACAGCGCGTCGAGGATCACGATCTGGCTGCGCGCGAAGCCCTTGCCGGCGATCTCCGCGCGCACCTTCTCGTCCATCGCCGCGCGCACCGTCTCGTAGAGGTCGCGCTGGCCGCCCTCCAGGCCGACGCTGCGCACGATCACGGTCTTGGGCGGGAGTTCGGTGGCCACGTCCTCCTTGCGCCGGCGCAGGATGAAGGGGCGCAGGCGTGCCGCGAGCAGATCGCGGCGAACCGTGTCGCCGTGCTTTTCGATCGGCGTGCGCCAGGTCGCGGTGAAGTCCTTGTGGCTGCCCAGGAAGCCCGGCAACAGGAAGTCGAACTGCGCCCATAGCTCGCCGAGGTGGTTCTCCAGCGGCGTGCCGGTGAGGCCGAGGCGGTGGCGGGCCTTGAGCTGGCGGATCACCTGCGCGCCCTTGCTGGCGGCGTTCTTCACCGTCTGCGCCTCGTCGAGGATCAGCAGGCTCCATTCGCGCGCCTGCAGCAGCTCGGCGTCGCGCCACAGCAGCGGATAGGTGGTGAGCGCGATGTCGACCTTCTTGCCGGCGTCCAGCTCGTCGAAGCGCGCCTGCCGTTCGGTGCCGTGCAGGTTGAGGACCTCGAGGTCGGGCGCGAAGCGCTCGGCCTCGGCTTGCCAGTTGAACACCAGCGAGGTCGGCAGCACCACCAGGGCTGGGCGGTCGAGCCGGCCGGCCTGCTTCTCGGTGAGCAGGTGGGCGAGCGTCTGTGCGGTCTTGCCCAGCCCCATGTCGTCGGCCAGGATGCCGGCGAGGTCGTGGCGTACGAGATGCTGCAGCCAGGCCAGGCCTTCGAGCTGGTAGGGGCGCAGCTCGGCGCGGAAGCCCGCCGGTGCGGCGACGGCGCGGATGCCCTCGGCGTCGCGCAGGCGCGCGGCGATCGCGGCGACCTGCTCGCGTCCGCGGCCGGGCAGGTCGAGGTCGGCCAGGCGGGTGGCGTCGAGCCTCGATAGCCGCCAGTCGTGGTCCGGGCGGTCGAAGAGGTCGACCAGCGCGCGCACCAGCGGCTTGATGCGCGCCGCGCCGATGCGCAGGCGGCCCAGGGTCTCGTCCTCCAGGATCACCGCCTCGTGGTCGTCGATGTCGTCCAGGCGGCCGGAAAGCCAGCGCGGATCGTGCGCGAACAGGCCGGCGAGCAGCGGCGCCAGCGGCAGTGCCTTGCCGTCGATCTCGATGCCCGGCGACAGGCCGAGCCAGCCGTCCTCGTGCTCGTCGATGTCGAGCATCAGGTGGTCGATATCGATGGCGTGGTGGCGGAAGTCGCTCGGGAAGGCGACCTCCCAGCCTTCCGCGCGCAGCGCCGGCACGGTCTCGGCCATGAAGTCGGGCCAGGCCGCCTCGCTCGCCAGCCCGAGCGCATCGGCGGGCAGGCTGCCGAAGCTGGTCTGCACCGCACCCGGCGGGATGCGGGCGAAGCCGGCCGCGGCGAGGCGCTGCGCGGCGGCGCGCTCGGCCTCCTGGTCGCGGGTCAGGCGCGCGCTGCGGCCGTCGGGCAGGGGGTGGAAGAGGCGGGCGTCGCCGGCATCCACGGTGACCGTGCCGTAGCGGAAAGCGACCAGGGCGAAGTCGAACTGGTAGGTGCCGTGGGGCGCGTACTGGCGAAAGCGCGCGTGGTAGGTGGGACGCGTCTCCAGGCGCAACACCGGCACCGGCGTGCCGCCGAGTTCGACCGGCGGCTCGCCGCGTTGCGTGGGCGCGGGCAGGCTGGGCGCCACCTCGGCCAGGGTCTCGGCAACCAGCTCGGATTCGGCCTGGCTGAGCGGCGGCAGCCAGAGCAGGCGCTGCACCAGCTCGGGCGGAACCTCGAGCGTGATCGGGCCGCACTCGGCCTTGGCGGTGTCGATGTACCAGGGCGGCAGCAGCGGCAGCACGCGGTCGGCGGAGGGCTCCACCCGCAGCACCGGGGCACGCAAGCCTTCGGAAGTGATCGTCCAGTCGGGTGTGCCGGAGCGCGCCTCGCCCAGCCCGAGTACGCGGCCGCCGAGACTGCCGAAATGCGCGCGGCCGCTGGAAATCAGCCGTCGCATCAGCTCGTCGCTGTGGCGCCCCTCGAGCGGCAGGCCGTCGTCCGTGTCGAAATGACCGCGCGGGCGATGCGCCCACAGCAGGCGCAGCAGGTCCAGGTCGGTTTCGTCGACGAAGGCGGGCGGGGTCTGCAGCGCGCGCTCGATGTTGCTCCACGGCTCGCGCTGACGGATGTCTCCATGCTGGTCTAGGCGGACCTTGTGGCAGGTGACGCCGAAGTCGCCGCCGCACTGGCTGGGTTCGATCACATAGCGCAGCGCGTACGCGACCGAGGCGGGCTTGCGCTTGCGCGTTTCGTCTTTCGCGAGGCTGGCCGCGGTCTCGCGAAAGCCCTTCACCCAGGCTAGTACCTGCTCGCGCGGGCGGTCGGGGCGGCGGCGCTGGTGCAGCCACACCAGCATCATCGCCGCGACGTGCTTGCAGCCGTAGCCCATCGGGCAGGTGCACGAGCTGGTCAGGATCGAGGCGCCGTCTTCAAGGCCGAACGCCTCTTCCACCTCGGCCTCGACGGTGTAGGGCGTGCGCTGGCGACCCTTGACCAGGGCCGACACCGTGTCGCCCTCGGCGGACAGCGCGCTGACCCGGCTGACGTAGCCCAGGCCCTTGGCCACGGTTTCCACGCCGAGTGCGGCGATCAGGTCATCCTGGGTGAAAGCTTCGAGCAGGTTCATCGGCGCGCGGCAGGCCCGGGGCGGGCATAAACGGGAGAACCCGA